>Ga0067045_1002378_pt1 | contig 181143 bp, 160 predicted proteins | sample TerdegcTABiofilm_FD_59184 | JGI IMG/M metagenome (GOLD analysis project Ga0067045, IMG submission 59184) | Combined Assembly of (Gp0054472, Gp0054536) Wastewater bioreactor microbial communities from Singapore -Terephthalate degrading...
CCATAATCATATTCAGTTTCTGATAAATAAATTGTTCTTGTAGGTAACGGTTCATAGGTAGCACCTCCTTAGAATGTTATGAGTTTCGTATATAATACACTAAGTCAGGTGTTACCTATGTCCTATAGTTATTCAAATGATGTATGATGGATTTTTTTCATTCGTTTTATTTGTGTATATTCGTGGAATTCGTAGTTATAATTTTTTATCTTTTTATAAACTTTTAAAAATAAATTGTCTTTTTTACAAAATATTTGGTATAATTTTTAGTATATTGACAAATATATATTAAATATACAAAATTTGATATGATATAATTATCTAACTTATTGTTTTTCTGTTATTTTTTAAAATTAAATACTTTGTTAATCTATAATCGTTTATAAAGTCTTTAGTAATATAAAAATACAGGGAACACTTCAAGAGAAAAATTAATGACAAAAGGTATTAGTGTCAAAAAAAGATTTTTTCAAAGTCTTTATATTGTTCAAGATACTCTTTCTGGTCCATTTTTCAAATTTTCTTTGATTAATGATAGCAACAAAAATTAATTTTTAAACATAAGGAGATGAATTATGAATAAAGAAAACTCAAACAAGGTTTCTTCTATGTTAGAAATAAAACCAAATGTTCCTTGTTTTGAATTAGGGATGTATCGGTATGAATTGAGAGAAAAGAAATATTCGGGACTGAGGTATATGTTTTTTCTTTTTTTAATGGGATTTTTTCTGAGTCCAGTTAGTTATGGAGCAGTGATACTGATAAGCAGTATAGAGGATTTACAAAAGATAGGAAATGACCCGGGCTATCCTTTAAACGGAAATTATGAATTGACACAGAACATAGATGCGAGCGCTACAATCAATTGGAATAATGGTGAGGGCTTCAAACCGATTGGTGGTGAAAATCTTGCTTTTACAGGTGTTTTTAATGGCAACGGACATGTAATAAATGGTTTGTATATAAAAAGAGAATCAGAAAGGTATTATGGTGGTTTATTTGGTCATGTAGGTAGTGGAGGTGAGATAAAAAATGTAGGTTTAGAGGATTCGAAGGTGTATGTGACAAGTTATGCGGGTGGTTTGGTCGGTTATAATAGTGGCACAGTGAGTGATTGTTATGCCAAAAATTCAGTGTCTGGAAGCTATGAAGTGGGTGGTCTGGTCGGTTATAATAAAGGCACAATAAGTGGTTGTTATTCAACAGGGTCGGTGTATGGTAATACGGATGTTGGTGGTTTAGTGGGATATAATAATGGTACCATAAATGATTGTCATTCCAAGAGTTCGGTTACCGGGTATTTTTATGTTGGAGGTTTGGTAGGAGTCAATAGAGGAGGTATGGTAAAAAATTGTTATTCTAAGGGTGCCGTGGAAGTAAGTAATGAGACAGGTGGTCTGATAGGCATTAATGAAGGAACGGTTATGGATTCATATTGGTGTATAGAGACATCGGGTCAGAACGGTTCTGCGGGTGGAGAAGGTAAGACAGCTGAAGAGATGAAAAAACAAGCAACTTATGTTAACTGGGACTTTACCAATACTTGGGCGATAGAGGAAGATATACTTTTTCCATATTTACAAAAATTAGGACCTGCACCAGAACCACCTGCTCCGGTAATTAAGAACATAAGTAGTTTAGAAGAGTTAAGTAAGATAGGACGGGACTGGGACTATCCATGGGATGGGACATATTATTTAACGAATAATATAAATGCTTCGAGTACGGTAAACTGGAATGGTGGTAAGGGTTTTGAGCCAATAACTCCTTTCACAGGTAAGTTTTATGGAAATGGTCATAGTATATCAAATTTATATATTAATCGTTCGGGAAAGGATAATGTCGGTTTGTTTGGTATCTCATCTGGCGAGGTAAGAGATTTATCATTATTGGAAGCGTGGGTATCTGGGACGGAACAATATATAGCTACTCTTATGGGTGTGAATAATGGCAAAGTAAATGGCTGTTACTCCTCGGGATTAGTATCTGGTAAATACTATGTAGGAGGAATGGTGGGTGAAAATTATGGCTTGATTAGTAAATGTTATTCCAGCGCTTCGGTATATGGAGACTGGGTCGTAGGTGGTTTGTTGGGTAAGAATAATGATTTTGCTAAGGTGAGCCTTTGTTTTTCTTATGGTTCGGTTTTAGGAAACAGTGAAGTTGGTGGATTGATAGGCAAGAATACAAATAAGAAATCTGGTATAGTAATTGATTCTTGTTGGGATGTAGATGCATCAGGTCAGAGCGAGTCTGCTGGTGGAGAACCAAAGACGACGGCGCAGATGAAACAGCAGGCAACCTATGTTGGTTGGGACTTTACCAGTACTTGGTCAATAGATGAGGGGATAAGTTATCCGTATTTAATAATGTTAGGTCCTACACCGGAACCACCAGTTCCAGTAGAAAGAGACATAAGCAATTTAGAGGACTTAAATAAAATAGGACGAGACTGGAATTATCCATGGGATGGGACATATCACTTAATAAATGATATAGATGCTTCGGCTACGATAGATTGGGATGAGGGCAGAGGTTTTAAGCCAATAACAACTTTTACGGGTAAGTTTTATGGCTATGGTCATAATATAAAGAATATTTTAATGAACCGTCCGTATGAGGATTATGTAGGATTGTTCGGAATATTATTTGGAGAGGTGCATAACACAGGATTAAAAAATGTAGAGATATATGGAAATAATTATATAGGCGGTTTAGTGGGTGAAAACTTTGGTTCAATAGATGATAGTTATTCTATGGGTTCAGTTACATCTACTGGAGATTTTGGCGGCGGTTTAGTTGGCAGTAATGGGGGTATATTGAATAATTGTTATTTTGCAGGTTCAGTATCCGGTGGTGGAGGTATTAGTTATTATAATCCTATCGGTGGACTTGTAGGTTCGAATTGGGGTATGATAAATAGATGTTATGCTTTGGGAACAATTTCTGGGATTACAGGTGTAGGCGGACTGATAGGTGTAAATGGTAATACGGTAACTGAGTGCTATTCTTCGGGTTCAGTTGTGGGCACAAAGAATTCTATTGGTGGTCTGGTGGGTAATAATTTTGGAAATATCATAAGTGGTTGTTATTCTATGAGTTCTGTGTCTGGAAGAGATAATGTTGGTGGTCTAGTGGGAGATAACTATGGCATTATTGTGGAAAACAGTTTTGCTATGGGTTCTGTGAATGGAACTGGCAGTAAAATAGGCGGTTTGATCGGTTATTTAAATGGAGGTAACCTTATTAATACTTTTTCTAAAGGTTCCGTTGGAGGCACGGGAAGTAATAAAGGGGGGTTGATTGGCTATGAGTCGAACATGCCAACTGTAATAAGCAGTTATTGGGATACACAGACTTCAGGGATGGATACATCTGCGGCGGGTACCGGTAAGACGACTTCGGAGATGAAACAGAAAGCAACTTTTGTTAATTGGGATTTTGTTAATATATGGGGGATAATCGAGGATACGACCTATCCTTATCTGTTATGGCAGTATTTAGTGCCTGATGTAATAGGTATGACACAAGAGGATGCAGAGAGTGTAATAGCAGGAGCGGGGCTAGTTGTGGGAACGGTGAGTCAAGAATGTAGTGATATAGTTCCTGCGGGTAATGTAATCAGTCAATCTCCATTAGGGGGAGCACAAATATCGCCGGGAAGTTCTGTGGATATAGTTGTGTCTACAGGTCCATGCAGTGAAGGAGAAGGTGTTCCAGAAGGCACGCCGGAAGGTGTTCACGAAGGGACACCCGAAGGATCCCCAGAAGGGACGCCCGAAGGTGAAGGTGCGGTTGAAGGTTCAATAGAAGGCACACCGGAAGGTGAAGGTATAGTCGAAGGTACGCCGGAGGGCGAAGGAACAGTTGAAGGATTCCCAGAAGGAACGCCCGAGGGTACACAGGAAGGAGAAGGTGTTATCGAAGGCATACCGGAAGGAACGCCAGAAGGCGAAGGGACATCCGAAGGTGAAGGTGCGGTTGAAGGTATCCTGGAAGGGGAAGGAGAAGGAGGGGCGTTACCTCCGCATAATGCAGACCAGAATGGAGATTGGCAGATAAGTCTATCAGAATTATTGCGTGTAATCCAGTTCTTTAATTTTGGAGCATATCATTGCGACGCACAAGGAGAAGATGGCTATGCGCCAGGTCCTGGCGACCAGAGTTGTCCTCCACATGCTTCCGACTATAATCCACCGGATTGGAATATATCGTTAAGTGAATTACTGCGAGTAATCCAGTTCTTTAACATGGGTGGTTATCATCCATGTCCGGGAGTAGGAGAGGATGGCTACTGCCCCGGTCCGTGATTATGAAGCAAATATGTTAATATTCTTGTAAATATTTAGAGAATAGTAATAATATTTTATTCGTAGGGTGTAAATATCCGTATACATAAGGATTTGGGAATAATTGTGAATAGTGATTGATGAAGTTTTATTAAGTAAATAGTTATTCATTTTATGTATTACCTGAAAGAGTAGTAGTTTCGTTATAATCATCGTAGTGATGATTTATGTACTTTTATTTAAACCTCCGTAATATCTTTCATATTTAATCAATATAAATTTTGTTTAAGGAATTCGTAGATGAAGAAAATAATGAAAATTTTTTGCTTAATATTAAGTCTTTTAGGGATTATTACAGGTTGTAGTCAGGAAAAAGAGAATGTGGAAGATATAAAGACAGAACCGTTACTGCCTTCTGCGGGGTCATATAATCAGAAAGAAATTGTTTTAGGGGAAGATGTTGTTAATAATGAGCCTTTGAATGAACTTCATAAAGGTTTAATTGGGACATTTTGGCGGTTTGAGGAATTTGATATAAAGTTTTTAAGTAAGGATAAATTACATATAAAAGGAGGAGTGGTTAATAAGTTATCTCCAAAAGGGATAGAGGCAGAATATAAATTATATGATAATGGTGTTATAGATATAATGGTATTGGGTATGATAAAAACGGGTATGTGGGATGGCAAAAAACTTGTTATTGATGGACTAATCGGGACAAAAAAAGAGTAAAGCCTGATTTTTTCTTTTCGTTTTTATAAAAAATCAATTTAGTAATTTAAAATTATAATTACCATTTTGTATTTTAAATTTTACCTTGTTTCCTTCTGTTTTATATTCAAATATATACGGATTATTGAGTAATTCCTGTTCATTTACGATTATTTTCTTAAACATAGCGGGAAGAACAATATTTCCCTCACAATTGGGTGGTAATTGTAAATACCAGTCAATTGTATTGTCTTTCTTTTCCCATTGCGAGATAATTTCCCCTCTTACACTATCGTAAGAACAATTAATTTTTTGAATAGGTAGTAAAAACATAGGTTTAATAATCACTTTATCAAAACCGTAGGCAGAATCCGAAGGCGAAATTCCCCCTAAATATTTATAAAACCATTCACTTATTGACCCGAACATAGGATGATTGTGTGAAAAAGTGTTGTCACTAAATTCCCAGTGTTCCCATAATGTAGTAGCGCCGTTTTCTAACATAAACCTCCAGCCGGGGCATTCTTTTTGCATAACAATTTGATAAGCTAAATCCTGTCTATCCAATTCACAAAGCGTGCTGAGAAGATACTTTGTTCCAAAAATTCCTGTAGTCAGTTTACTATTTCGAGATATTACATCACTTATAAGATAATTTCCTGCCATAGAAAGCTGGTCAGGTGTTCCCATAGAAAAGGCATAATAAAGAGATTGATTTGCCTGTGACCCTATACCTATTTTCCCCTCAGCAGGATTAAAAAATTTATTGTTAAATTTATGTTTAATCTCCTCAGCCATTTTTTGGTAATACTTACTATCTTCTTGTAAATTTAAAATATTTGCTAATTTCTCTAATAAAATTGCATTTAAGTAATAATAGGCGGTAGCAGTGACTTCTACTTGTTTCTCAACAATACTTTCATGGTCTCCGATACATTGCTTGATTATTCCATCTTCTGCACTTTTTACTAATAATTCGAACCATTTCTTAGAGTAAGGATATTGCTCTTCAATAATTGCTTTGTCTCCGTAGTATTGGTACAACTGCCATAGTAAAAAAGGATGAACGGAACCCCATGCGATAGGACCACTTCCTTCTCCAAAACCACAATCGGCAATACCTACAAAAGGTGCCGTTTCTGTAAAACCTCCATTAGGGCGGATTTCATCAGCAAAGTCTCGCACTACTTTTCTATAAAAGGCTGACATGTCGTAATTAAACATAGCAAATTCGCTGGCAGATACAATGTCCCCACCATATCCAAATTTTTCACGATGAGGACAATCTGTTTGAACACTATGTAAATTACTTAACAGTGTTTCATTGCACATTTTTTGGATAAGGTTGAGTAGTCCTTCGGAAGATTCAAAATTTCCATCCTTCTCCACAGCAGTATGAAGGCGTTCCGCAAAAATTTCTTTTATAGAAGAAATGTCCTCAACCCCATCAATTTCTGCATAACGGAATCCGTGATAAGTAAAATGGGTTGTCAATGTTTCTACGCCATCTCCTTTTAATATAAAGATATCCTTCTGTTCCGCCGTGAATGGCTCATCTGAAATTTCAGGTATTTGATGATTCTTTATTTGTCCCCAGACGGCTGTCATTGGATTTAAACTACCATTGGGATATAACAGCTCGCCGTATCTTACCTGAATTCTTTGCCCTTCTGTTCCCTTGACTTTCATAAAAATTCGGCCTGCCATATTTTGTCCAAAATCAATCAGCCATTTGTTTTCTGCAATCTTTTTATTGTTGAGTGGTGAATATCTTTCACCTACTTTGATAGGAGGTATAGGCTGGGCTAATAACTTTCCCAGATTTACATCATTTGCCACAACAGCATTTTTCCAATTTGAATCATCAAATTGAGTGTTTCCGTTCCAGCCTTTTGGGTCTTTTCTACCGTCATATTCTTCACCTAAATACACATTATTTTTTACAATAGGGGATAAAGTTATCTTCCATGTTTCATCTGTGTTTAAAGTTATTTTTTCACCATTCTTTGTATATACCACCAACATAGCCTTGACTTTAGGGATACCAATAGTCAGTGATTCCCTGAGATTAAACCTTTTCCACATTCTTAATGGCAATGGGTTATACCAGCCAGAACCTACCTGCACTCCAATAACATTATTACCATTAGCAATAAATTTGGAGACATCATATACAGAATAAAATACCCGTTTGCTAAAATTTGTCCAACCCGGGTCTAATTCATGGTCGCCAACTCTCATTCCATTTATATAACATTCATAATAACCCAATCCACTTATGTAAAGTCTTGCTTTTTCAATGTTATCACTTGTTGAGAAAGCCTTTCGGAATAATAAAGCAGGATTGAAATTAAAAATTTCTTTATCAGTCATATTTCTTGGATATATTTCCTCGGGGGGTTCAATCCAATTTGCAGTCCAATTATTGTCCGAAATTAATCCCATTTCCCAAAAAGAGGGTTCGCTGAATTCCGAAACACGGTTTTTTTGGTCCCAAATACATACTTTCCACCAAACTTTTAGCCCGGGTTCTAATGGTTTTCCCGTATATTGTATTTGCAAGTTGTTTTGATTTACTTTCCCTGTATCCCATAAGTCCCCCTCATTTTTGTTCAATTTATCCAGACTTGAAGAAGCAATAATCCTGTATGCAGTTTGAAAAAGACCCTTTTCTAAAGAATCATTTTTCAACTTCCAGGTTAAGCAAGGATTTAATATGTCAACACCTATAGGTTCTTTTAAGTATTCGCAACGGAGGTCATAAGGAACAATAGGGGAGAGGTTTTCTGCTACTATTGAAAATGATATGAACAAAAATAATAGAGATATACAGAATAACATTTTAAGCATAAGATACCCTTTCCGAAAATTTAATTTTATGTTCCAATGGCAGAACTTAATGTAAGCATAGGTAAAAGCATTGCAATCACAAGAAAACCTATGATTACACCCATAATAATAATCAAAGTAGGTTCGAATAAGGTAACCATTGCCTTAACGGCTCTATCTACTTCTATATCATACGCATCCGCAATTCTTTTGGCAATGACGCCAATTCTACCGCTTTCTTCACCCACAGCAAACATACTCACGACAATAGGGGGAAAATGAGGACATTTTTTTAGACTATCACTAATACTTTCACCTTCTTTTACCGACTCATGGGTAATTTTAACTTCATCACGAATTACTGCGTTTGTCATCGTTTCTGCTGTAATTTTTAATGCAGTCAGCACAGGGACCCCATTATCCATTAATGTTCCAAATGTTCTTGCAAACTTTGCCATTTCATACTTCTGGATAACTCCACCGACCACAGGAAATCTTAATAAAAAAGTATCTTTTTGCCTTTTTCCTTCTGATGTTTTGAAATAAGAATACATGGCTAATACAAATACAATTCCGACTAAAATAACCGCCCACCACCATGTGCCCATAAAACCACAAAATTTCATAACAATAATTGTTGGTAAAGGTAATTGAGCATTAAAATCTTCAAAAACAGCAATAAACTTAGGAAACACAAAAGATACCAGGATAAAAATGGCAATGCTTCCAACGATTAATAAAAAAACTGGATATATTAATGCGGAAATTACTTTTCCCCGTAATTCTTCTTCCTGCTCACTAAAAGCAACAATTCTCCACAATACTTCGTCTAACATTCCGCCTGTTTCACCTGCACGAACCATGCTGCAATACATGGGAGAGAATATTTTAGGATGTTTTTCAAATGCATCCGCCAGATTGCTTCCTTTCTGGACATCTTCGTAAATTTGCTCAACAACCTTTATCATGGCTCGATTGGGGGTTTGTTCTATAATAGTTCTTAAAGCACGAGTAAGAACCATTCCCGATTCAAATAAATTTGCCAATTGTCGAAGAAAAACATTTCTATCTTTTAATTTAATTCTATCCCAGCCAGATATTGTAATTTTTTTTCTATCTTTTGTTTCATTTGAATTTGCAGAGTAAACTTCTTCAACTTTTAATGGGAAATATCCTAATTCACGAAGGCGACTAACAGCCGATTTTCGGGATTCCGCTTCAATTTTACCTTTGATAATCTCTGTTGGACCTTTTTTTACTTCATATTCAAATGTTGGCATGAGTTCCCTCCATGATTTCTGCATCAGCCGTTACCCGCAATACCTCTTCCACAGTTGTTAATCCTTCAATAATCCTCTGCCAGCCGGATGCTCTTAATGTTTTCATGCCTTCGGATAATGCTTGTTTTTTTATTGCAACGGAAGTAGCCCTTTGAACGGTTAGTTCTTTTATTGTTGGCGAGAAAGGCATAATTTCACAAATTGCCATTCGACCGCGATACCCTGTAGAACGACAGTGTTCACAGCCATTCCCCTTATAAAACACTATGTCGTTATTTTCTTTTTTATAACCAAATTCGGCTTCTAACACATACGGGTCAGGATTATCTTTTGTTTTGCAATGACTACAGATTTTACGGACAAGTCTTTGAGCCATTGATGCAATCATAGTGCTTGATATAAGAAAAGGTTCAACACCCATATCAATTAAACGGGTTACTGCACCCGGTGCGTCATTTGTGTGTAAGGTGCTTAAAACTAAATGTCCTGTTAAACTGGAACGGATAGCCATCTCGGCGGTCTCATAATCACGAATTTCTCCGACGAGCATAATATCCGGGTCATGACGAAGCATAGAACGCAAACCTGTGGCAAAATCAAAACCTATACGCGGATGAACTTGCATTTGAGTAATACCTTGCATTTGATATTCAATTGGGTCTTCTATGGTAATAATTTTTCGGTCTGTTCGATTGAGTTTATCTAACGCAGCATATAGGGTTGTAGTTTTTCCACTTCCAGTTGGACCTGTAACTAAAATAATCCCATAAGGTTTTGTAATAAAAGAGTTAAACAATTTAATGTCATCACTTGAAAAGCCCAATTTATCAAGAGAAAGAAACATGGAAGTTCTTGATAATATACGGATATTTATTGTTTCACCGTGAGGAGTAGGAAGGATAGAAACACGCAAATCATATTTTCCATCACCCAAATTTGCAAGAATTTTTCCATCCTGAGGCAATCTTTTTTCTGCAATATTTAAATTCGCCATGATTTTTATACGCGAAACGATAGAAGAATGAAAATTGCGTATTGAAGGTGGAGTTGGGACTGTATGTAAAATACCATCTATACGAAAACGAACGCGTAAATAGTCGTCAAAGGGTTCTATATGAATATCCGTTGCTTCCGCACGAATAGCCTCAACAATTAATTCGTTTACAAATTTAATTATGGAAGCGTCAATGGTTTCATCACCCAAATTTGCACTAACCGCGGTGGTTTCTAAATTGACCTCTTCACCTGTATGTTCTTCACTGACTAAAATCCTTTCAACAGTATCTGCGCCAACACCATAGTATTCTTTAATGGCTCGTTGAATTTCTTTAGGCGTTGTTACTACAGGCTCGATTTTTTTCTTTAGCACAAGTCGGATGTCGTCCAGCAAACCTGCATTAAGGGGGTCAGAAATAGCAACAACTAATGTATTTTTTTCTTCTCTTACAGGAACAAATTCGTAATGTGTAGCAAAACGAGCCGGTACGGACTTTATTAGTTCTTGTGGGATTTCTGTTTTCGATACAATAACAAAGTTAAGACCACAATAATTAGCTAAAATGGAGTAAACCTTTTCCTCCGTGGTTATTCCTTTTTGAATTAGAATTTGACTGATAGGCAGACCTTTTTCGTTAGCTTCTTCTCTAATTTTTTTCGCCTGTTCTTCGCTAATAATACCTTCTTTAACAAATTGCTTTTCAAAACTTTTGGGTTCAATCATAAAGAAAAGGATTCCTTATATATTAAATGTCTTATCTTTGGATACAATTATAAACGAAGAAATATTCAGGAAGGGAAATAGAAAACCTATACGATTACTGTAAGGATACAAGTTGTGTTAAAGCCTCATTAGCAAGGGGGGATAATTGCTTTGATTCAGAATGAATTACAGATTGGAAAGATGTTCTTGCTTTTTCAAAATCCCTCATTTGATTCCAATAAAGGTTTCCCAAGACATAATTGACCTGAGCAATGGCTATGGGTTCTGTTAAATGTCCTTTCAAATCTTCTAATGCTTTTATTGTTTGTTCTGTATTATGCCCATTACTTGAGTTACTTATACAATCAATCATGGAAGAAACGGCTAAATTGGCAACCATCGTTCCTGGATAATTAGATATTATTTTTTCTAGCTGTTTGATAGGATTATCATTACTTGCCAGAGCAGAGTTTAATGCATATAAAGGTTTGAAATTCTCTTTTTTTATCTCATCCAAAAGGTTATAACGGTAAACGGCTTCTGGTGAAGAAGAAAATATATTAGGGTAATTATTCCTTAGTTGTGAATACAAACGATAAGCCTCATCATAATGTTCTGAGGAAGTGTATTCCAATTCGGCTAAAAGGAGTAGTGCTTTTCCCGCAAGAAATTGCCCATCATTATTTTTAATGAGTTCTCTTAGTTTATTTTTTTGATTCTCTAAGGGACCATCATAAGGAGTAACGATTCCTTGGTTAGGAAATGGTAAGGATGTAAACGATGCAGAATTATTTTCTGTATTATTTTGCTTTTGTAAAATAAATATACTTACAAATGAAGAAAAAAGAACAAGAGAAATTACTCCAAGACTGTATACAGGTCGTAATTTAGGTTGGAATAGAGGAGTTGCGTTAATTTTTTTCCCGGAAACTTTGTCTAAAATATCAGGAATAATATTTATATTCCCTAAAGATTCAGTGCTGTATAAAATATCTTTAACCTGATTAATCTTTTGGGAGAAAAGAAGCAAATCGTTATATTTTTCTTTACATTTTTTGCATTTCTCTATGTGCTTTTGTAATTCGGACAATTCTTTATCGCTTATTTCATCGCAACATACGGAAGCGATTAATTTTTCATAGAGACTGCATGGATTGAACATGCAATAAAGCCATGAAGTAATTTCGATTTTCATAAATCAAATTTCCCTAATTCGTTTCTTAATTTTTGTAATGCCCGAAATAAATGAACTTTAACGCTACCAACGGTACACCCCAAGTGTTCCGCAATTTCATTCAAAGAATAGCCTTGATAATGTCTTAATACAAACACTGTTTGTTGTGTTTTGGATAATTTAGTTAAAGCCTTTCTTATTTTTTCATCAATTTCTTTGGCTCTGGATAAATCTAATGGGTTTGAAGGTGAAGCGATGTGGTGTATTTCGTCTTCACTAACTTTAGCAATTCCTTCATTTAAACTTTCATGACTTGTTCGTTTTCTCTTCCGAAGGTAATCTATAGAGCGGTTTACGGCTAATCTTAAAAGCCAAGGTAAGAAGGAACCTCGTGGTTCCCATTGATTTATTTTTTCGTATGCTTTAACCAGAACTTCCTGTGTCACATCCAGTGCGTCCTCTCGATTACCGGTTACCCGATATGCTGTAGCATAAACTTTTCCTTGATACCTACGAACAATTTCTTCAAATGCATTTAAATCGCCATCCTTCCAGAGAATGGCTAAATCTTCATCGGAGCATGATTCAAAATTTACTTTTTTATTCATTTATAAAACGCTTTTCTTGTTTCTAATGTTAACTAAATTTATATAAGATTTTTATCCCTTTATTGATTGTGTAGTTTCATATATTGTCTTTATTTTCCATGGTTCGATTTCTGCAAGAATATTATGAATAGAACAAAACACATATCCACTCCCTCTGGAAAATACGGATACGATTTCAGAAACCTGTTTAACTATATCTTCTTTGCTCCCTAACGGAAGTGTTTTTTGTGTGTCAATTCCACCACCCCATAAAACCAATCTTCCCTCGCATTTTTTCTTCCAATCATGGTAATTGTATTTCCCTGCAGTCCATTGGACAGGATTTAATATATCAAAACCACATTCTATAAAAGAATCTAATAAATCATAAACAGCACCGCAACTATGCAAAAAAGTCTTAATATTTGGTGCTTTGGTATGAATATATTTATTAAACTCTTGATAATAAGGAAGAAATAGCCGTTTAAATGTATCGGGAGAGGCAATAAGATTATTTTGAGTTCCCCAGTCGTCCGCATTACACATATATATATGGACATAATCTTTTACATGGGGGAGTAATCTTTCCAGTTCGGAAATAGCATGATTTAGCAGAAATTCATGTAATTCCTTTACTTTTCTTTCATCAGTTAAACATAATAATGGGAAATAGCCTACTCCTCCAAAGTTTCCAATACCAATTCCCAGCATTGGACCATTTAAGAAAAGAGCACGGTCTGTCTCTTCATACGCTTTTTTACATATTTCTGAAACTTTTTTTATTGTTTCATCACTTAATTTGTGCTTATTTAAATCCTCTTTTATCTTTCCTAAATCGAGTTCTGGTAATTCATTGTCGAAGAAAACAGGTTGTCCACCATGTTCAGAGTCAAAGACATAAGAATCAGGGGGCATTCTTAAACCATAGTCGGGCTGGGTAACAGTTCCATCTTCCAAAACTATGAACCGCGATGCATTTATCACTTTTGCAGGTAATCTACCGCCAAAATCAAAATATTCCCATTGATTTTCATCTACATACCCATTAGCAAAACCCATTCTTATTGTTATTACATCACAACCCAAAGCATCAAGAACATCTAAATCTGGTAAAGCAAGCATTTGACCCGTATCATGAACATGAGGCAACCTTTCCTTTAATCCTAAAAATTGAACTAAATGAGGATATGCAAAAGCGCTAATTCCTGTAGAGTCCATACCTCCTAAATCCATAGGGATATAGTCAGTTTCTAAGAAATTTAAAGCACGAATTACCCGTTCTCGATGAGTCATTTATTACCCTTTATGTAAGTACAATTAGAGGCTTATAATAACAAAAATAGGGGAATTTTTTCATAGGAAAAGTTATTCATCAGGGATGGAAATATCTTTAGATAAGAATATTAAATAGGTTTATTATCCTTATCTACATGAATAATAATCGGTTTCCAGCCTTTTGCTTGTTCTTCAGGGATTTGAATAAAAGATACAATAATGATTAAATCACCAGGTTGTCCCAAACGAGCCGCTGCACCATTTAGACAAATAGCACCACTCCCTTTTGGACCTTCGATAGCATAAGTGATGAAACGGTCCCCCGTATTGATGTTAAATACATGAACCGCTTCGTAGGGGTGAATATTTGCCTTACTCATTAAATCCGTATCTATGGTAATACTACCTTCATAATTCAAATTTGCATCGGTGATCGTGGCTCGATGTATTTTACTTTTAAGCATTGTCAGGAACATTTTTTAGCCTCCATAGTATTAAATTTTTATTTTTATGTTATCTATTAATCTTGCTCTTCCTACCCATGCAGCTATTGCAATTAATACTTCTCCTTGAAGAGTAGATAACGGTTTCATTGTTTCTGCATCTACTACCTCTATATAGTCAATATCTACATTGGACATTTCTGCCGAAAGGATTTCTTTTATACGCTCAATAGACTTTTCTCCATTTTTAATGAGTTCCTCTACTTTGAACAATCCTCTCGATAAACACAATGCTTCTTTTCTTTGAGCAGGGGTTAAATATTGATTACGAGAACTCATTGCTAATCCATCGGGTTCTCTAACGATAGGCATTTCAATAATTTCTATGCCCATATTCAAATCCCGAACCATTCTTTTGATAACAGCGCATTGTTGCGCATCTTTTTGCCCAAAGTAGGCTCTGTCAGGTAAAACTGCATTAAATAATTTGGTTACTACAGTGGCGACACCACGAAAGAAATGAGGACGGGATGCCCCACATAAACCCTCCGATACTTTTTCTACTACTACATAAGTAGAGTAATCTTCAGGATACATAGTTTCTACTGTAGGTGCATAGATTATATCAACACCTATGGAGAAGCACATTTTACTATCTTTTTCAAAAGAACGGGGATAGGACTCAAAATCTTCATTAGGTGCAAATTGCGTTGGATTAACAAAGATACTTACTACAGACACATCATTTTCTGCTACTGAAGCCCGCATTAAACTTAAATGTCCCTCATGAAGAGCCCCCATAGTTGGAACGAAACCAATTGTATGTCCTTCTTTTTTTTGAATTAAGGACCAATTACGCATTTCTTCCGGTGTATTGATAGTTTCCATACTCTTTTTCCTTATGTATACCCATGTTTTTCTTCAGGATACTTACCTTGTTTTACTTCATTTACAAAAGTAGAAAAAGCCTCTTTCATATTTTCACGGACATTTATATATGTCTTGGCAAAACGAGCCTTTCCCCAACCTAACAGGTCATAACATACAAGTATTTGTCCATCACAATCAGGACCCGCACCAATTCCTATAGTGGGAATATCCAAACTTTCAGTTATTTCTTTTGCCAAATCCGAAGGAATACATTCAAGCACAATAGAAAAGCATCCTGCTTCTTGTAATTCTTTAGCCTCTTTTTTTAGTCTCTTTCGGCAGGCTTCGGAGCGTCCCTGAACTTTGTAACCACCAATTTCAAGTATGGATTGAGGAGTTAGTCCAATATGTCCCATCACAGGAATTCCTGCTTTAATTATTTTTTCTATAACATCACCATACTTAGACACAGGACCTTCTAATTTAACTGCTTGGGCTCCTCCTTCAGATATTAATCTACCTGCGTTTTTCAGTGCTTCTTCAGGAGAAATTTGATACGATAAAAAAGGCATGTCCGCTATTACGAGGGTATTTTTTACAGCATGAGAAACAATGGAGGTATGATATGTCATTATATCCATGGATACTTTAAGTGTGTTTTCTCCCCCCATTACTACCATTCCCAAAGAATCTCCCACTAAAATTCCATCCACCCCTGCTTCTTCTACCAATTGAGCTGTAGGAAAATCATAAGCCGTTAATAATACAATTTTTTCCTTCTTCTGCTTTTGCTCTAAGAAATGTACTACTGTCTTTTTATTCATCTTTTCCTCCTGAACCGTGACTTCATCGTACTGAATCCGTCCCGGTCCCTTTAGGGCTCCAAGCGGAGCGGTTCAAGAGTTACTTCTAACTCTGTTTTTACTACTTTACCTTCAACTTCTGAATGTAATAACAATTCTTCGATTGTTTTGCCCGTAATTGGGTCAACTTTACTGCCACATAAATCCGCAAGAGGCTGTAAAACAAAACGACGGTTGCGGAACTCTGCATGAGGAAGAACTAATTTTGCATCATTGATGATTAAATCATCATATAAAATGATGTCAATATCAATAATGCGTGGTCCCCATCGTTCTTGTTGGGGTGTTCTTCCGAATTGATATTCAATTTTTTTTATTTCGTTTAGGAGTTCAAGCGGACTTAATTCCGTCTCAATCTCCACTGCGATATTCAAAAAAGCAGGTTGATTTTTGTTACCTACTGGCTCCGTTTCGTATATGTTCGAAGCCTTTTTAACTCTTGTTTTGAATATCTCATTTAACTTTCTGATGGCATTGGTAATATTATCAAACCGTTTACCTAAATTACTACCAATACTTAAATAAGCCATCATATTTAATGCTTTCTTATATTATAACACTTTAAAAAATATAATTAAAACTATTGTTAAATTATTTTTGATTTTTAAGCAACTTTTATCATATTGTATTTTAATCAGTAAAAACCACAAACGAGTAAAAGGAGACCTATCATGTTCAAAACTTATCAAATAACATTTCTATGCTTCATTATACTTGCTTTTACTATCATAATATTTTCTTTTACAGCGTTAGCACAAGATTATACTAAAGAAAGTAAAGAACAAAAAGACCAGCGGATGAAATGGTGGCGAGAAGCACGATTCGGTCTTTTCATACATTGGGGTTTATATGCAATTCCTGCTGGAAAATGGGGCGATAAAACGCATTATGGAGAATGGATACGGCATGAAGCCCAGATTCCCCTTCCTGAGTATGAAAAACTTCTTACGCAGTTTAACCCTGTTAAATTTAATGCAAAAGAATGGGTAAGAATGGCAAAAGATGCGGGCATGAAATATATTGTCATAACCTCAAAGCATCATGATGGCTTCTGTCTGTTTGATTCAAAAGTGACCGATTGGGATGTAATGTCAACACCGTTCCAGAGAGATATTTTGAAAGAACTGTCTGACGCTTGTAAAGAAGAAGGTATTAAAATGTGTTTTTATTATTCTATTATGGATTGGCATCATCCGGATTACCTCCCACGCAGAGAATGGGAAAAGGAACAACGACCGGAAGGAGATGCTAATTATGACCGATATATTGAATATATGAAAGCACAATTGAAAGAACTGGTAAACAATTACGGACCCTTAGGTATTTTATGGTTTGATGGAGAATGGGAAAATACATGGACACATGATAAAGGTGTGGATATGTATAACTATGTTCGTTCCTTACAACCCGATATTATTATCAATAATCGTGTAGATACAGGTCGTTCCGGGATGGCGGGTCTTTCTACATCTGAAAATGTCGGGGATTATGGAACACCAGAGCAAGAAGTCCCAGCAAAAGGGTTGCCCGGTGTTGATTGGGAAACCTGTATGACTATGAATAAACACTGGGGCTATAACGAATATGATAAGTTTTTCAAATCTACAAAAGTATTAATTCAACTATTAGTGGATATTGTTTCCAAAGGAGGTAATTTCCTTCTTAATGTAGGTCCTATGGCAAACGGTGAGTTTCCTCCCGAATCTGTAGAAAGATTAAGAGAAATAGGGGAATGGATGAAAGTTAATAGTGAATCAATATACGGGACTATGGCAAGTCCTTTTGACAAACCATCTTGGGGCAGATATACACAAAAGAAAGCAGAAAATGGCAATACTATTCTGTATGCGCATGTGTTTCAATATGAACCCGATGGTAAAATCAAAATCCCAACGGATAAAAAACCAGTTAAAGTATGGTTGTTAAAAGACCCTTCCAAATCAGTTAAAACTACAAGTAAAAAAGGAAATCTTATTATTCATTTACCCAAAATTGAACCTGACCCAAATGATACTGTTATTGGATTAGAGTTTGAAGGGAATTTATAAATTAGCATAAAAAATGGCGCGCCTGGTGCGACTCGAACGCACGACCCACGGCTTAGAAGGCCGTTGCTCTATCCACCTGAGCTACAGGCGCGCTTTTTATTGATATTTAATTATACGAAAAAAAATCGTTAAATTAAAAATTGGGTGGGCTATCAAAGGAGTGGTGAGACTTTATACCTAAGAAAACATTCATATTTTTTTTCAGGTTTAACTCTTGAAATTCCTCAATAGAAATAAAAGCTAACAAAGGGTTGCCTTTGATGTCGGATAATTCTATCTTTACCATAGGTCCTGCTGTATTAATATATTGAATTGTTGCTGGAATAGGATTTTCTTCGGATAAGTTTAGTGCTATGGAAATCTGATTAGGTCTAACAAAAACCCGTTTTTCTACACCTCTGGCATCATCCGGCAAGAATACAATTTCTCCGTTGCTCAACTCACGAGCATGAAATAGATTCACATCCCCTAAAAATTGAAAAACAAATGGCGTTTTAGGAGAAAAATACACCTCTTCTGGTGACCCTATTTGTTCAATTCTGCCCTGATTCATAATAACGACACGGTCAGAAACTTCAAGGGCTTCTTCCTGGTCGTGCGTAACAAAAACACTTGTAACATGTATTTCATCATGTAATTTCCGTAGCCATCTTCGTAATTCTTTACGGACTCGTGCATCTAATGAACCAAAAGGTTCATCTAAAAGCAAAATAGACGGTTGAATTGCTAATGCTCTTGCTAATGCGACCCTTTGTCTTTGACCACCGGATAGTTGCATAGGATAGTGATTGGCTAAAAAATCTAACTGCACCAATGCCAATAAATCCATAACTCTCTTTCGTATCTCCGATTCGCTGGGTCTTACTTTACGAGGTTTTACTCTTAAACCAAATGCCACATTTTCAAACACAGTCATGTGTCGGAAAAGGGCATAATGTTGAAATACAAAACCAATACCTCTATCCCTTGGGTCTTCTTTTGTTACATCCCTGCCTTCTAAAATAACACTTCCCGAATCGGCTCGTTCAAGACCCGCAATAATTCGTAGTATAGTTGTCTTACCTGAACCCGATGGACCTAACAATGCCAGTAATTCACCTCTATTAATAGAAAAACTTACATTATCTACAGCCACAAAAGACCCAAATTTTTTTGAAACATTTATCAGTTCAATGCTCATTTAATATCTAATCTCCATACTTATAAGTTTTCATATACAAATGAAGTGGGTCTCTTTTTTCTATCCACTTCCGAAAAATTAAACTTATAATTCCAATAATACAAAGTAAACTTGCAACACAGAAAGCACCTATTAGGTTATATTCGTTATATAAAATTTCAACTTCCAGTGGGACAGTTATTGTCTTACCTCGAATGTGCCCTGACACTACAGAAACTGCTCCAAATTCGCCTACACACCGAGCAGAGCATAAGACCATACCATAAAATAATGCCCAGCGTATATTGGGCAAGGTAATTTTTAGTAATATCTGCCATGTACTCGCTCCTAACATCCTTCCTGCTTCTTCCATCTCTTGCCCTTGTTCTTCCATAATAGGTATTAACTCTCGGGCTACAAAAGGAAAAGTTACAAACAAGGTTGCAAGAACCATTCCAGGAAAGGCAAATATAATTTGAAAGTTCCATTTTTCTACAATTTCACCTAACAAACCGTTTACTGAAAATAACAAGACAAATATAGTTCCTGCTACGACTGGAGAAACAGTAAAAGGTAAATCCAAAAAAGTGAGAAGTAGTTTCTTCCCTCGAAATGTATATCTGGTAATATACCATGCGCATGCTATACCAAAAACAGTATTCAAAGGTAATACAATGAGTAATATTTTCAAGGTTAATAAAATAGATTCGATAGTTTCTTTACGGGTAATATTGCCTGCATATATAGAAATACCCTGGCTAAATGCATTAAAAAAGACTACAAATAGGGGTATAACAAGAAATAAAAGGAGAAAACACATAGCAACTATGATAAGAAGTAAATGAAAACATAACACTAAAAATCTTTTAAGTCTCATAATTTATGTAATTCCTGAGTAGCGTTTATTCCAGAATTGTATGAAGTTTAAGCATAAAAGTAATAGGAACGAAACAGTTAAAAGGAATACTGCAATGGAAGCAGAACCGTGATAGTCATACTCCTCTAATCGCATTACAATCAATAATGGGGCTATTTCTGTTTTTAATGGCTGGTTTCCTGCAATAAAAATGACAGAACCATACTCTCCCATAGCACGTGCAAAACTTAATGTAAAGCCTGTTAGTATTGAAGGGAAGATTGTTGGAAAGATGATTTTAAGGAAAATTTTCATACGAGAAGCACCTAAACATCGTGCTGATTCTTCTACCTCAGGGTCTAAATCCCTCAATACAGGTTCAATTGTTCTAACTGCAAAAGGAAAACTTACAAAAATCATGGCAATTGTAATGCCGATAGGAGTAAAAACAACCTTATATCCATTTGCCTCTAAAAATGAACCTATCCAGCCTCGAGGACCATATAACCATGTTAATGAAATTCCCGCTACTGCTGTCGGTAAAGCAAATGGCAAATCAATCAACGCGTCCCAGAAGCCTTTAAATGGGATTTTATATCGCACAATAACCCATGCAACAAGAAAACCAAAGAAAGAATTAATGCAAGCAGATACAAAGGATAATCCAAAGGTAACCTGATAGGCTTTTATTGCCCTTAGTGAAAAAACAGCAGAAATAAAATCATTTAAGGAACCACTAAAAACTTTGATATATAGTGTGGATAATGGAAGGAGAACAATTAAACTTAAATATAACCATGTTATACCTAATGAAAGACCATATCCTGGTAAAACAGTTTTCTTATTTAATATTCTCATGATTCTTTATTTTCTTTCTAACATAATCTGGTCAAATATGCCCCCATCTGAAAAGTGAATTTTATGTGCTTCTTCCCATCCCCCGGGATACAATTCTTCAAGACGAAATAGTTTAACATTTAGGAAATGGTTTTGATATTTTTCGAAAATAGCCGTATTACTACAACGATAGTAATGCTTTATAATTATATTTTGCGCCTCATCCGAATAAAGGAATTCAAGATATTTTTGGGCAATATCTTTTGTCTTGTGTTTCTCTGTATATTTGTCTATTATAGCGACAGGAGGTTCTGCTAAAATACTTTCTCCAGGGGATATGATTTCAAGACTGTTTTGTGTTTCTTGTATTGCAAGAAATGCTTCATTTTCCCAACTCAAAAGGACATCTCCAATACCTTGAAGAAATGTATTGGTTGAACCCCTTGCACCTGTGTCTAGTACGGGGACATTTTTATATACCTTTTTTACAAATTCGCGTGCTTGTTCGACACCTCCCTTGCGAAATGCATACCCCCAACATGCTAAATAACACCAGCGGGCACCTCCTGAAGTTTTAGGATTGGGTGTAATTACCTGCACATCTGGACGGATTAGATCATCCCATGTTTTAATGTTTTTAGGGTTTCCTTTGCGAACAAGAAAAACAATGGTTGAAGTATAAGGACAACTATTATTGGGCAATTGTTTTTGCCAATTCGGAGATAAAAGACCTCTCATTTTTACAATCATATCTATATCATACGCTAATGCTAAAGTAACGACATCTGCCTCTAATCCTTCCATGACAGAACGGGCTTGTTTCCCAGAACCCCCATGAGACATTTTTATTTGTAAATCAAATCCTTGTTCTTTTTTACATTTTTCAATAAAAACTTTATTAATTTCTTTATATAATTCCCTTGTGGGATCATAAGAAACATTTAAAAGTTCTATTGTTTCACTATAACAATATCCAAAAAAGAAAATAATTGTTAGATATAAAAACAAGACCCTTTTAAACATATAATACTCCTAAACTTATGTTATAGATATAGCAAAAAAAGTGCCATTATTAATAGAGACATATTTTATTATACAAATTATTGTTAAATAAAAACTTGCTATATATGAAATATTTAGTGATATTATTCACTATATAATACTGAAATATTTGGTAAAAATAACTACGATATATAAAGGAAACGAACATGAATAAAGACACATTAATTACTATCTGGAAAGAGGTAGCAAAACACAATCGAATAGAACATTTTTTATTAGAAATTCTACCTGTAATTAAAAAAGAAATACTTTTTTTGGAAAACATAGATATTTTGGTTATTAACAAACAAATAAAAATTCTTGAACTTATCTCTATACCTCAAACTACAAAAATGCATAAGAATAACCATATTGCTTTAACAGAGGATATGATAAAGCAATTACAGACATTTTCCACCGAAAAATTTGTTTTTCAAGGTGCATCAAGTTTGATTCCTGGTTATTTAGCTAATATCCTTTCATCTTTCTATGAAAATGAATGGCTTCCTTATGTATTCATAACTCCATTGGAAATAGACAAGAATATAGAAGGAATATTGATAGGTTTAATAAAAAAGAATAGTTTGATTTCAGAGGAAATTAAGGATGTATTAAAGACACTTCAAAAACCTTTTTCTGTGGCTTTGGCAAACCATATCCGAATTTTGGAAATGGAAACATTAAAGAAAGCCGAAGAAGCAGAAAAAATAAGTTTGCTACGAAAATTGGGAAGGGAATCTTTTGATGAACGAATTATAGGAGAAAATACGGGATTAAAATATGTTATGGAGAGGGTCAAATTAGTAGCAAGTTCAGACCTACCTGTGTTAATTTTAGGTGAAACAGGGACAGGAAAAGAGTTAATCGCTCGTGCATTACATAAAAATTCAAACAGGGCACAGGGTCCAATAATTCGCGTAAATTGTGGTGCTATTCCACCGGAATTGATAGATTCGCAATTATTTGGTCATGAGAAAGGCTCTTTTACTGGTGCTATAGAAAAACACATAGGTTGGTTTGAGAGAGCCGATGGAGGTACTTTATTTTTAGATGAAATAGGAGAGTTGCCTTTACATGCACAGGTTCGATTACTTCGAATTTTGCAAGATGGCTGGTTTGAAAGAGTAGGCGGGAAAGAACCTATTCATGTGGATGTGCGTCTTGTTACTGCAACAAACTCTGACCTTGCACAGTTGGTAATTGAGAAAAAATTCCGTGAAGATTTGTTCTACCGAATATCAACATTTCCTATTATATTGCCACCGTTAAGAGAAAGGAAAGAAGATATTCCTGAAATGGCAAGATATTTTGCTGAAAAATCTGCACAACGGTTTAGTTTGCCGGTGGTATATCCCACGGAAACAGATATAGAATTGCTCTGTCAATATTCCTGGCCTGGTAATGTTCGCGAACTTGCATCTGTAATTGACCGTTCGGCTATCTTGGGGAATGGTAAAAAGTTAGAGATTGCACATGCTTTAGGTTTATCGAATACAAAACAAATTATATTTATGCAAAATACAATAGAAAAACCTGAAGAAATTATTAATTTAGATGAATATAATAAAAGATATATTGAATATGTTTTATCTAAAACAAATGGGAAAATTGATGGTAAAGGAGGATGTGCAGAACTTTTAGGGGTAAATCCAAACACTTTGAGAGCAAGAATGAGAAAATTAGGTATTGATTTTAAGTCTTTTAAATATAAAAAATATAAATAACAAAATATTTTAATATATCCCGCAAAAAAACTTGACAAATAGACCGAAATGTGATATGTTAATATAAGAAATATTTAATGTAAATTAGAAATCGATAGGAGGTATAGTTATGAAAAAGAATTTAACAATTGGAAAAAGGCTCGCGATTGGTTTCGGGTTATTAACTTTTATTTTAATCATTGTAGGTCTGGTAGGACTTGTCTCTGTCTGGCAGATTTCAAAAACTATTAATGCGTTAACAACTCGTTCATTACCATTAACAGATACATACATTATAAGAGCCCAATATCCGCGTGTTCTTGCAGGAGAAAGTTCTTTATTATCTACAGAAGCAAATAATGAAATACGAGACGCACAATATAAAAGATTTGAACAGGCAGAAGAAGAATTTAAAAAAGCATTTGATTTAATAGGAGGTATAAAACTTACATTAGAACAGGAGAAAGCATATAATGAATTTAAACCTCTCCATGATGCATGGTGGAAAAATCATGAAATCTTTTTGGAATTTGCAAAGGAGTTTGAGAAATATGATTTAAAAAATCCGGCAGCATTACAGAGAGATATTAGGCAATTTATAGGGGACCATTATAAATTATGTAGTGCTGTGCGAGATTATATAATAACAGGTAAAGATTTTCAAGGGGGGGATGACCATACTGCATGTAATTTTGGTAAATGGCTTTCTACATTCAAAACAAATAATGCAGAAATAAATAGTGTTTTAGAGCAGATAAAAGTTCCTCACCAGAAATTTCACGAAGGAATAAAGAATATTAAATCTGCATTGGCACAGGGGGATAAAGAGACCGCTATAGAATTGCTAAATAATGTAGCAGAAGATATGAAAAAAGTATATGACGGATTTGATTCATTGTTATTAGCAGCAGATAAAGCGCATGAAGTATATAAGAAAATGTCCGACCAAGCATTGTTAGTTAATGTAGAATCTTATAATCAGGCTCGTGATGCTGTGCAGAAATTTGTAGATGCTATCAAATCTGATAATAAAAATATGACTGATTTGATAACAAGAATTTTAGGTTTTACAAGCATTATCGTGGCTATTGGCTTAATGATAGGTGTTGTTCTTGCTATAATTGTAAGCATTATACTTACCCGTTCGTTAAGCAAAGCATTAACATTTGTTAGTTCCCGTATTCGTGAAGGAGCCATGCAAGTAACATCGGCATCGGAGCAGGTATCCCAGGCGAGTCAATTTTTAGCCTCTGCGGCAAGTGAGCAGGCTTCCAGTAATGAAGAGACATCTGCCTCTTTAGAGGAATTAACATCTATGATACAGCAGAATGCATCAAACTCTGCACAAGCGGAACAAATGATGAAGGAAGCAAGAGGAATTGTAGAAAGCAGTGTCGCTTCAATGGATACTTTAATGGAAGAAATGTCGCAGTTAAGGCAGGCATCAGCGAATACCGCTGGAATTATTAAGACCATTGATGAGATTGCATTTCAAACAAATTTATTAGCACTTAATGCGGCGGTTGAGGCGGCACGGGCAGGAGATGCGGGTAAAGGTTTTGCCGTGGTAGCAGAGGAGGTTCGTCGTTTAGCCCAGCGGAGTGCAGAGGCAGCGAAGAATACGCAACAGATGTTAGAAGAAGCCATAAAGCGTTCCGAAAAGTCTGCGGAAGAATCGCAGAGGGTAAGTGAACAATTAATCAAGGTAAAAGAATCAGCCGAAAAGATGTTTACACTGATACAGGAAGTATCCTCTGCATCGAATGAACAAGCCAAGGGGGTAGAGCAGATAAATACCGCCATGATGGAAATCAATAAGACTACACAAGAAGTGGCTGCCAACTCAGAGGAATCTGCATCGGCGAGTGAAGAGCTGAGTGCCCAGGCAAATGAATTATTAAGTTTGGTGCAGCAATTGGAAGCATTGGTAGGAGGTACTTCGGGAGGGCAATCTGGTGTGAGTATGGAGAGGGAAATAAGACATACTGTAGCGACGGATACACGAAAAGACAAAAATATAATTGACCGACGGAAACCGAAGAAAGAAATACATGCGTTACCTTCATCTCCTACTCCGAAAAAAGGGCAGGTAGTTAATCCGGAACAAGTTATTCCGTTAGATGATGAAGATTTGAAAAACTTTTAAAACTTGAAATGAAAAAGAGAAAGAAGTAGTGGGATTACAATCTCACTACTTCTATTTTTATTTATTGATAGTTACTATAATGATTAAAAAAAATTACAATATCGTGATCATAATTTAGAATAACAAAAGATTCATTTATCTTAATAAATGGGTATCTATTTATATTTACTTTTTAATACAAATACATTGATTATATTTTTATAGTTTATGCTTCATTTTATATACATAAAAGATATATAATACACTTGTAATTTTGAAGTTATAAGAAGGAAATAAGGATGGAAATGGCTGAGAAGGAAAGATACCGACGAATAGCAGTGGAAATGCTTAATAAATGTGGAATTGTAATAACAAAAGAGGAGCAAAGCAATATAGAAATTACAGACTTTGGTTTAGGTATGTATGAAAAAATAGGATTGGCTATTCTTGTTTATGTAAATACGGATAGATATTGTGCTAAGGAATTAATAATGCTTCCAGGAATGATATGCCCGGAACATAAACATCCGCCGATGGGGTCAAATCCCGGGAAAATGGAAACCTTTCGTTGCCGTTGGGGAAAAGTATATTTATACACAGAAGGAAAACATACAGAAAATCCAAAAGCAAAAATTCCGGAACAGAGAAAGGATTTTTTTACTGTTTGGCACGAAGTTATATTAAATCCTGGTGAACAATATACACTTCCACCTAACACATTACATTGGTTTCAAGCAGGGGAAGAAGGAGCAATTGTATCAGAGTTTTCCAGTACCAGTCAAGACGAATCAGATATATTTACAGACCCATTAATAGTAAGGGTAGACCATCAATAATTCGTTAATCAATTCACAAATTATATTATTTGTTATATATCATAAAGTTAAGTTGAAAATTTAGTTTTATTTTTGATAAAATATAAGTATATTGGAATTATAAACTATAAAAACAATTTATATGAGAAAGATGTTATATGAATAGTATTAACAATAATTATGAATCACTTCTCAAGAAAGCCGAAGATTTTCGTAATTCTTTGGGTTATGGAGAAAAAATTCGTATTCGTGTAGGATCTGCAACATGTGAACATGCCGCAGGTTCACAAATTGTATATGAAGAGTTCAAAAAACATATTGTATCTTCTGGAAGACAGGATATAATTTTAGAAAAGACCGGATGCACAGGCAGATGTAGTTGCGAACCAATAGTTGGTGTATTTGCGCCGGGCAAATTACCCGTAAAATATCAATTGGTTAAACGGGATACTGTTCATAAAATTTTTATGGAGCATGTAATTGGAGGGAAAATTGTTCAGGAAAATCTTTTGGATAAAACCCCAGATTCCTGCAAGTATCATGTTTTAATGTGTGACGGTTCTGGTTGTGGAGGTGCTTTAGAGGGGGGATTAAGATTCCAGTTTGAAATGAAACTCGCGGAATCTGAATTAAAACCTGATGAAGTATGGTTAACTCATATTGGTTGTTTGGGTTTTTGCACAATAAGGGAGAAAAAGGAAAAAACGGTTCAGGTAATGGTGCGACCAGATAATGTTATTTATAAAATCAAAACGATTAAAGATGTAGAGGATATTATAGAGAACCACTTTAAGAAGGGTAAGGTGGTTCAAAGATTGGTTGCAAAAGAAAGACCCATAAGTCAGAGGTTTTACAACCTTTATGGTGATGTAGCATTCTTTAACAAACAAACACGAGTCGCTCTTCGAAATGCAGGTGTGGTAAACCCGGAAAATATATATGATTATATTCATTACAAAGGATTCCTTGCATTAAAAGAGGTTTTAGAAAAAGGTGACCCTGAATGGGTAGTCAAACAGATAACCGAGTCTAAATTAAGGGGTAGAGGGGGAGGGGGATTTTCCACAGGTATGAAGTGGGCGAGTGCCCGTAAAGCCAAGGAAACCATTCGCTATATTATTTGTAATGCAGATGAAGGTGACCCAGGAGCCTTTATGGACCGTAGTATGTTAGAGTCGGACCCATTTAGTATTGTAGAGGGAATGATAATTGGTGGTTTTGCCATTGGTGCACAAAAAGGATATTTTTATATCCGAGCGGAATATCCTCTGGCTGTAGAACGAATAAATCATGCTATTGAAGAGTGCAGGAAACATAATTTATTAGGACAAAATATATTAGGTAGCGATTTCAGTTTTGATCTTGAAATTCGTTTAGGTGCTGGAGCCTTTGTATGTGGTGAAGAAACTGCTTTAATTCACTCTATAGAAGGGGAACGGGGGCAACCTCGTTTAAGACCTCCCTATCCAACGGAAAGCGGGTTATGGGGAAAGCCAACAGTAATTAACAATGTAGAAACCTTTGCAAATGTTCCACCTATAATAGTATATGGTCCGGAATGGTTTGCTCAGGTAGGGACAAGTCGAAGTGGTGGCACAAAAGTATTTGCACTTGCAGGAAAAATTCAAAGAACAGGACTTGTGGAAGTTCCAATGGGTACCACATTGAGGAACATAGTTTATGGAATTGGAGGAGGACCCGCAGGTGGTAAAAAAGCCAAAGCTATACAAACCGGTGGACCTGCAGGAGGATGTATACCAGAAAAATACTTTGATACGCCTGTGGATTTTGATACATTGGGAAAATTAGGTTCTATCATGGGTAGTGGCGGAATGATTGTGTTGGATGAAGATGATTGTATGGTTGATGTAGCAAAATTCTATATGGAGTTCTGTCAGGATGAATCTTGTGGTAAATGCACTCCTTGCCGAGAAGGAACAAAACGGATATTAGAAATTCTTATAAAAATTACAGAAGGAAAAGGTACTGAAGAAGATTTAGAAAAATTAGAGCGATTGGCAAAGTTGGTTAAGAAATCATCTCTCTGCGGTTTGGGTAGAGCCGCACCTAACCCTGTGTTAAGCACCTTAACTTATTTTAAGGAGGAATATTTAGCACATGTAAGAGATAAAAAATGCCCATCAAGGAAATGTCGCTCCTTGATACACTATGAAATAGATCCCGATAAATGTGTGGGATGCACAATGTGTGCGAAAAATTGTCCTGTGCTATGTATTGCAGGAGAAAGAAAAGAAGTCCATGTAATTGATACGGCAAGGTGCATCAAATGTGGTAGATGTTTTGAAGTTTGTAGGTTTAAGGCTGTTAAAAAACTTTAATTAAAGATAAATCAAGGATTTGTATATGAATAAACCTAAAGCAACGGAAGTAAAAATGATAAATATAAAAATTGATGATAGAGAAATATCGGTTCCCGAAGGGACAACCGTAATGGAGGCAGCTGAAAAAATCGGAATCCAGATACCTCGTTTATGCTATCACCCTGATTTAAGTTTACAGGGTTCCTGTCGTGTATGTATTGTAGAAGTTAAAGGTTTTGATTTTTACATGACTTCCTGTAGCACAAAAGTATGGGAAGGTATGGAAATAAAAACAAATAGTCCAGAAATTCGTCAAGCGAGACGGGATATTGTTGAGTTAATTTTAGATAACCATCCACAAGACTGCCAGACCTGTGAACGAGATGGAAATTGTGAACTTCAGAATTTATCTTATTCGTTAGGTGTCAGGGAAAGACTATTTTCAGGGGAAAGAAAGCATTTTCCGGAAGATACTCGAAGTAAATCCGTTGTTCGTGTTCCGGAAAAATGTATTTTATGTGGAAGATGTGTCCGTGTTTGTGCGGAGGTTCAAGGAGTCTATAATTTAAGCCAGCATGGAAGAGGTTTTTATACACAAGTTATGCCTGCACATGGTTCTGCGATGGATGAATCTGTATGTATCCAATGTGGACAATGTATTATGGTATGTCCTGTTGCCGCATTTATAGAACAATCCCATACGGAAAGGGTATGGAATGCATTGGCAGACTCGAAAAAACATGTGGTTATCCAGACAGCACCTTCCATTCGTGCGGCGATAGGTGAAGGTTTTGGAATGGAACCGGGAACTCCAGCCACGGGCAAAATGGTAACAGCACTGCGATTGTTAGGCTTTGATGCCATTTTTGATACAAATTTTGGTGCCGATTTAACCATTGTTGAAGAAGCCACCGAGTTTTTAAAAAGGATACAGAAAAAGGAAAGGCTTCCTCTTTTAACAAGTTGTTCACCAGGATGGGTAAACTTTCTTGAAAAGTTTTATCCTGAGATGATTCCTTATGCTTCTACTTGCAGAAGTCCTATGAGCATGACTTCCGTGCTATTAAAGACATATTATGCAGAAAAGATGAAGAAAGACCCGAAGGATATTTTTGTTGTAGCAGTGATGCCTTGTGTTGCTAAAAAGTTTGAGGCAGATAGAGATGAACACAAAATGCCTGAGGGTATTCCGTATACGGATGCTGTTTTGACTACTCGCGAATTAATATGGATGATTAAGTGCTATGGTATTGATTTGAAAGATTTGCCTGATAGCGATTTCGACAATCCATTAGGCGAATCCAGTGGCGCGGCGGACATTTTTGGAACAACTGGAGGTGTAATGGAGGCAGCATTACGGATGGCTTGTGAAGTTCTTACCGGATTACCTCCGGAGAAGATGGAATTTACAGATGTTCGTGCAGTAGAAGGTCTAAGAGAGACTGAGGTTAAATTTGGAAATTATAAAATTAATGTTGCAGTCTCCAATGGTCTAACGAATGCGAAAACAATTCTAAATAGAATTATATCCGGTGAAAAGCAGTATCATATCGTAGAGATTATGGCATGTCCGGGTGGATGTATAGGTGGTGGTGGGCAACCTTATCCTCCAGAAGGTTATCATTTTCTTGACCCCGAACTTTTAGCAAAAAGAGCACAGGCTCTGTATAAGATAGACAGTAATAAGAAGATAAGAAGTTCAAACCACAATCCATCAATTCAGCAAATATATAAGGAATTTCTGGGAGCCCCGGGCAGTGAAAGGGCTCACCAATTATTACATACACACTATCACCCAAGATTACCGAGAGGAATACGATAATGTGCGCACATCATAATATACAACAAACAACAGATAATTGGAAGGAAGTCGAAGAATTTGCAAAAAAGGCACTTCCAGGACAAATTATTGAATTCATTGAAGAATGTAAAAAGGAAGCCAATCCAGAAAGTAAACTAATCAAAATACTTCAATTGGTTCAGGAACATTATGGCTTTCTTGGAAAAACACAAATGGACGCAGTGGCTCAATTATTGCAAGTACCCATGGCAAAAGTATCTGGAGTTGCTACCTTTTACCACTTTTTCCGTCTTGTGCCACGAGGAAAATATCTCATTCGAGTTTGCCTCGGTACAGCCTGTTATGTAAAAGGGGCAGAACGGGTCGTAGATAAATTAAAAGAGGAACTCGGAATACAATTCGGAGAAACAACAAAAGATGGTTTGTTCTCCCTTGAAGGGACACGATGTTTAGGATGTTGTGGGTTAGCACCTGTTGTTGAAATTAATGAGGAAATATTTGGACAGGTAACGCCGGATAAGATTCCTGCGATTCTTGAACAATATTCTGAAAAGGAAACAGAAGCACAATAGAATAATATGTCAAATATAAAAATATATGATACATATAAAGAAGTATGTAGAAGTGCATTTCAACACATAGTATCATCTGTTAAAAGAAATTCAGAGGCGTTAATCTGTGTAGCAACAGGTGAAAGTCCTATTGGACTTTATCAATTATTTCCAGAGCAATCTGAATTATTTAGGCATATAAAAATATTGAAATTAGATGAGTGGGGTGGAATACAACCTGATGATCCATCTACATGCGAAACTTATATCAAAGAAAACATTATTCAACCGCTTAAACTTGATGAAAAACAATTGATGGGGTTTCAAAGTAATGCAGAAAACCCCGAAAATGAATGTAATCGCATAAAAAGTTTGATAAGCCAACACAACGGTATAGATTTGTGTATTTTGGGTATGGGAACAGATGGACATGTTGGATTAAATTTTCCAGCAGATACAATTATTCCAGATGCACACATTGTTCCACCGCATTATTTAACTCATTCCATGTTGGATAAAGCCAGAGAGAAACCTACACATGGGTATACTCTTGGTTTTAAAGAAATATTAAACTCAAAAGAAATTATTTTAATAATAAAGGGGTCATCAAAAAGAGATGCGTTAAGATTATTGATGAAAGGAGAGATTACCACTCATTTTCCAGCCTCATTACTATTATTGTCGCAAAATTGCACGATATACTGTGATAAAGATGCTTATGGGGTGTAGTTTTTTTGATAGTTAGGTTAGGCATAGATAATATCAAAACAAAAAAACGGATAGAATTTAATCGTTAATATCCCATCGTTCGACATTGGGTAGTTCTAATACAAGGTCATAACCGTAAGCGAGGGAAGGTGTTTGGAAACCTGGTTTAAAATTACCATTTAATACTTTTTTGGCGATAAGAACACTTGAACACGCAGTCAAATCATAACCATCTGGTGTTTTCATTCCTGCTCTTTTATAAACGCCTTTTTCATTTTTAACTTCACCCCATAGGAAAGCAAGACTTTTTGCTCTCTCTTCTTTTGAAGGACCTCCTTCAGGAATACGGTTTTTTAAAAAATTTTGTACGGGTTCTGTTCCTATGATGTTTTGTGTTACCTTAATTCCCTGTAACATAAAACTCATACCTTTAGAAATAGCCATATAAACTTCTATATTGGGGATTTGTGTGGAATAATAAGCAGTGCTTACATCACCCCACGGAATAGTTACACAAAATTTTGTTTCCTCTCCAAAGTTAATTTTCATTTTTTTATAGGCGGGTGGAACAGATTGCAGTATCCCATCTTTTCTTATTTGTCCCCCTTTTCCCATACTCTCAATTGCGGTTAACATGGTTCCGTGGGAAGGACGACCACTGGTATAGAAGGCAAGGGACAAATGGGTTGCATCGGGTAACAACGATTTTAAATAAGAGGCAAGACAATCGCTGGGAACAACATCATAACCGCCACCGGGTAAAAGCATTATGTTTTTATCTTTGGCTTCAGAATCTTTGGTCGCAATCCATTCAAACACATCTATTTCTCCAGTAATATCAATATAATGAGTTCCTGTTTCAATACATGCTAATACCATATTTTTAGCAGTATATTGGAAAGGTCCTGCGGCATGGATAACGACACGGATATTGTCTAATTTATTCGCTATTTCATCTACACTATTTAGTGAAAAAGCACGGTATTCTAAACTATATTTTTGAGAAATTTCTTTTAACTTATTTTCATTTCTTCCACCAATAATAACGGGTAGTTGTTGTTTCATGCATTCATCAAGAATTAATAAACCTGTGTATCCATAGGCACCATATATCAAAATATTATCTTTCATAAAATATCCTTTCTATTTTCATGTATAATAATCTGCATTTATAATATAAAAAGCATATAGTTAAAATCTTTTTAGGTTAAATATATGGAAAAAATAAAGTATATTACATTACTTACTGATTTTGGGAATAAAGACCCTTATGTAGCAGAAATAAAAGGAGTTCTTTTTTCTTCTTTATCAAATATAAATATTGTAGATTTGTCTCATGAGATAAGTCCACAAAATATAATGGAAGGGGCTTTGTTTTTGGAACGGATGTGGGACTATTGGCAGATACCTTCTATACATATAGCAGTAATAGACCCGGGTGTTGGAACGGAACGAAGGATACTAATAATCCATGAAAACCAAAAATTTCTGATATGTCCAGATAATGGCATCGCAACTTTTATTTTTAAAAACAAACATGTGGAAGTCCGACATGTGAAATATTTTGACACGATTTCTCATCATATTAGTAATACATTCCATGGTAGAGACATTATGGCACCTATTGCTGTGCAATTGGTAAAGGGAGGTAACTGGGAAGATTTTGGACCTTCTGTGGATGATTTGCAAGTTTTAAATATCCCTGATGCGTATATAAAAGATAATTGTATTTATGGCGAAGTAATCCATATAGACCGATTTGGCAATGCTATTACAAATATAAAAAAGGAACAGTTACAAGATAATTTGCCTATATATGCAAAGGTAAAAAGTAGTTTTCAAAAAATTCCTTTTTCGTTGAGTTATGGCAAAGTAAATGTGGGGCAACCATTGTGTTTATTTGGAAGTGGAAACCGTTTGGAAATTGCAGTTAATTGTAGTTCCGCAGAAAAACAACTCAAAATAAAGATTGGAACAGAGGTTCGGCTTGTTTTGAAGAGAGATTAACTTCTCCACGGTCGTGTTCTATTTACATTTTCCACTGCGTTCTTCGCTATTTTTGCATCTTGTTCTATTTCGAAATCAAACATGCCGGCTAAAATATGGTCAGCACCATTGTTAAAGACATAAGGGAAAGCATCCTCGGGAGGAATAGCACCTGCAGACATTACTTTAAAGGCTATCCATGGGATTTCAACATCTTTCATAACTTGAATGGTTTCGTCAGGGTCTTTACACCAATAACCGGGAATTTCAGCGTAAGGTTCTGTCAATTGTTCTTTTTTTGGACCTGTGGGATAATTGTGATGATGGAAAGTTTTAATATAAAAATCGGGCTCTATTTTTTCTTTTTCACATACTTTTATAACTTCAAGGTCATGAGCACCAACTCCGGAAGGTAGTGCATTCTCTTTTCCTAATTCTACGGCTTTTTTAATAATTGAGATTTTTTTCTCACGGACTAATCGGTCTGCCGTTACTCCCCATAGATAAAGAGCATCCAGACCTATATCTATAAGTTGTTTTACCTGTTCCTTATATAAATCAAAATCTGCATCAGGATATGCTGTTGGGCATATAATCCATTGTATTTTCCCTCCCTTTTTAAAGCGATAATCCTCAAGGACTTTAAGTATATCAGGAACGGTATGAATAACAAGAGTATTTATACCCTGTTTTTCTGCTAATTGCATTGTTTCCATTATTTTCTCTGGTGTATTGTAATGAGCACAGAGATTATAAACATATTTTAGGTCTCGACTATGTGTAAAATGAGTTAATAAATTACCGCCTAAAAGTAATCTACTTACCTTTAATCCTCGAATATTTCCACAGGGAAGAGAGTTCTCATTTGTATTTGAGGGTGTATTTTGCTCGTTATTTTGACTAAAAGAAGCAAGTGAAATGGTAGTTGTAGATATGGATGTTCCCAGAAATGTTCTACGGTCAATTTTATGGTAAGACATATAATATCTCCTTCAAAATAATGATTAAGATATAATTACTAACTATAATATAACAAAAATAAGGGAATAAAAAGGATTTTAAATGGAAACAAAATACAGAATAGCTATAATAGGTAGTGGACCGAGTGGTTTTTTTTCTGCTGAACATCTTCTTCGTCTTCATGCGGACTGTGAAATAGATATGTATGAAAGGTATCCAGACCCCTTTGGTTTAGTTCGTAAGGGAGTAGCTCCTGATAATCCGAATATACGAAATGTTTCCAAAGCATTTGACATGATAGCAAAAAATGAACGATTTGCTTATTTTGGGAATGTTGATGTAGGGGTAGATATAACACTAATTGAATTGCAAAATTTTTATGATGCTGTCATTCTTGCTTGTGGTATGGAAACCAGTCAGAGATTAGGAATTCCCGGTGAAGATTTACCGGGCTGTTATACAGCCAGTTCTATTGTGGGTTGGTATAATTGTCATCCTGTTTACCATTCATTAGATATAAAACTTGAAGGAGAACGGGCTGTAATTATTGGAATGGGAAATGTTGCCTTAGATGTCGCAAGAATTTTATGCAGACCCGTGAGTGAACTATCCCCAACAGATATATCAAAACATGCGATAAAAGTTTTAGAAGAGAGTAAACTCAAAGAAGTTTATATTGTGGGTAGAAGGGGACCCACACAGGCAAAATTTAAAGAGAATGAACTTCTATCTATGGAAGAAATTGGGGATACAGATATGATTATAGAACCTTCGGAATTGGAGATAAACAAAGCCAGTCAAGAAGAGATAGATAGCAATCCTTCTATACAAAGGATGTTTGAGTATTTTAAGAAATTTTCGATGAATAAAGTAGAAAAGAATAGACAAATTTATTTTGCTTTTCTACGATCTCCCATACGGATTATAGGTGATGGAAAAGTAGAACAAATATTGTTTGAAAAGAATATTCTTGAAGGTTCAGCAAATAAACAAAGAGCAATAGGTACAGGCACAATAGAGAAAATGGACTGTAATTATGTTATATCATGTATCGGCTATAGAGGAAACAGATTTCCCGGACTTCCTTATGATGAAATTAAGGGGATAATCCCGAATAAAAATGGTAGAGTTGTAAAGGATGATAAAATTATAACGGGAGTATATGTTACAGGTTGGATAAAAAGGGGACCGGTCGGGCTAATAGGTCATAACAAACCAGATAGTTTAGAAACTGTTAAAAACCTATTAGAAGACTTACCTCAATTAGAAAAAAATAGAAAAGGTTCCAGAGATGATGTTATTAAATTATTAAAATCTAAAAATATACAATGTATAAACTATGATGATTGGAAAAAAATTGATAGTTCTGAGATAGAAAGGGGAAAAATAGTTGGTAAAATACGAGACCGATTTTGTTCAACAGAAGATATGTTAAATATAGTATCTCATGAAAAATGAAGATTTTTACTTTCAGGAATGGAAAATATTATATACAATATCCAAAAGTTCATCGGGATTAAAAGGTTTTTCTATAAAACCTTCGGGAGGAGGGACTTGATACATCTCTGATATTTTTTCGGCAGATAAGGAGTTTCCTAACTCATAGGTATTTACACCCGTAACAAAGACAATCGGAATATTATTAAGATAAGGATGATTTTTAAATTCAACATATAATTGAATACCACTTTCATCCGGTAACATAACATCAAAGATACATAAATCAGGTATTTCTTTTTCGGCTATCTTTACAGCAATTGATGCATATTCGGATTGAAATATTTTTGCTCCTTCAGCCTCAAAAAGAATCTTTAAAGAACTTAAAATATCTACTTCATCTTCTATTATTAATATTTTTTTATCTTTTAATAATTTGTTATCCATAGTAGTCTTTGTTAATATATTTTTGATATTCATATCGAATGAACATATTATAAATTATAATCAATATTAAATTATAGTTGACAGGAAGGAGATAGATATGAAAGACCGTGAATTGTTTGATATTCGTATTGCTCTTATTAAGGCTTTCTTAAACCAAAATGGATATAAAGGAATTTTGCTGTCACGGGTAGATAATTTTGCAATGGCAACAGGTGGAAAAAGGAATTATATTTGGAAGTATACAGATTTAGGTGCTAATTCTTTATTAGTAGATAAGAATGGTAGAGTATATTATGTGGGTAATAATATCGAGGAACCGCGTATTATAGATGAGGAACTTACTAATTTTTCTTGTGAGAAACTTTCTTTTTTATGGTTTAACTCCTCTCCTTCAGATATTGTAAGAAAGCATTTTAAGATTAAAGATGAATCGAAATGGGTATCTGATGATGGTAGTTTGGGGAAAAATGTAAATAATGAACTATCTATAATAAGGGCTTTATTAACAAAAATGGAATTACAAAAATACAAAGAATTAGGACAACTTGCAAGCGAAGCAATGGTAAGTACATTAAAAGAGATAAAACAATTTGATACAGAAACGGATATATCGGCAAGATTAGTGTATGAGGGACATAAGCGGGGTTGTCTTGTCCCTGTAGCGTTAGTTGCAAGTGATGAACGGATAAAAAAATATAGACATCCTTTACCAACAGAATCGTTATTATTGTCGAATAAGGACAGCAAAAAAATAAAAAATATCGTAATGGTTGTAGGATGCTTTTTAAAAGAGGGATTAGTTGTTTCTCTTACAAGATTTAAGCAAGTAGGTAAAATTTCTAAAGAAACAAAAGATGCTTTTGATAGGATATGCTGTGTAGATGCATTGGTGCAAGAAGCCACAGTGCCCGGGAAAACTTTAGGAGAAGTTTTTGCAAAATGTATGGAGGCATATAAATTAATGGGATTTCCTGAAAATGAATGGCATAATCATCATCAGGGAGGAGCAACAGGTTATGCTGGGAGAACCTGTAAAGGGACTCCTAGTGAGACTTTTCCTGTTCTGGACACATTCTATCCATCGCTTGTAGAAAAAGAATTGGGAAAGCATATCCCATTTGGATCTGCATTTGCTTGGAATCCTTCGGCAAAAGGTGTAAAATCTGAAGACACATTTATTTTACATCCTGATGGGAAAAAGGAAATTGTTACATCCACTGATGAACTTCCATCTGTTGATTTGAAAGGGATACTTAAAAGAGAGATAAACATCAAAAAATCGGGGATATATATTGACAAGTAAATAGGTTAAGAAATCTTTTTTCACAAAAAATTGTTTTTATATTAGAGGTGAAAAAAATTGAAAATATTAATTGTTTACGGAAGTAATACAGGCAATACTGCTTATGTTGCAGAGATAATATCTTCTGCTTTTGCGGAGCATGAAGTAGAAATAAGAAATGTTTTGTCTGTTGATATAGAAGAATTTAAGCAATATGATTTGCTTATTTTCGGAACATCTACATGGGGAAATGGAGAGGCACAAAAGGATTGGAAAGAAGTATTAGAGAAATTAGATAAGAGTGTAATTGGAGGCAAATTAATTGCTTTATTTGGTTTAGGTGATAGTGCTATGTTTCCTGAGCAGTTTGCCAGTGGAGTGAGAGATATTTATGATGTAGTTATAGAAAATGCGGGTATTGTTATTGGTTTTTGGAAAAATGAGGGTTATAATTTTCAATTCTCAAAAGCACTATTAGGAGACAAATTTTGTGGTTTGATTATTGACCAGGATAACGAAAGTAATTTAACAGTGCAAAGGATAGTTGATTGGGTGAAGATGTTAGAGGAAGAAATTGCTAACCACAAATCTGTAAACGATTAATTTTCCCCAAAATATTTTTTAAAGAGTTCGGGGTCGTCAATAGAATTAATTTCTTTTTCAATAAATAATTTTACTTCTTCTGCTGAGATAGGGGAAGGTTGATTTGTTACAAAAGATTGTTGACCACTTCTTGGTTTGAATAAATTCTTTTTATTTTCATCTTCTGATGATTCTTGTTTCTCATCCAAATTTATTTCGCCATTCTGTCGCTCTAACTCTGGCATAGCAAGGTCAAGAAACATTTCTACAATGCTGGCTAAGTGTTCTATTCTTTCTTTGCGGGAACCTTTTTCGATAATGCGTCTATTAATTGGAATTGCTTTATTTCTGAATACGATGCTGAATTCATGACATGAAGGACAAGGAAGTATCATTACTACATCTGGTGGTAATTTGCCTGAACCGATTTTTTGTTGATTACAATGAGGGCATATAATCATAAGTTTTCCTCATCTCTTTCATTTAATAATAACAGAAAACAGATAGCGTTAGCAAAAAGGGGAGTATATTGTTATATAGGAGTACCCCATTTTTCAGCCCAATCAGGATTTAGTCGTATTTGAACTTCCCATATATCCAGGATAGTTAGTGCTGTCATACTTTCTATAACGGGAATGGCTCGTGGAACAATACAGGGGTCGTGGCGTCCATGCACTCTTATTTCGCAATTATTCGAATGGATATCAATCGTTTTTTGAGTTTTTGCAATAGAGGAAGTGGGTTTTACAACAAGGCGAGCGATAATGGGTTGTCCTGTGCTTATTCCACCTAAAATACCACCAGCATGATTGCTTAAGAATGTTCCGTCTTGCATAGGGTCATTGGATTGACTTCCTCTCAGGCGTGCCAATTCAAATCCATCTCCAAATTCAATACCTTTTACAGCTCCGATACTCATAAGAGCCCCAGCTAAACGGGCATCTAATTTTGCAAAGACAGGGTCTCCAAGTCCCGGGGGGACACCATGTATTTCGAGTTGTACAATTCCTCCAACGGAATCACCCTCTTTCCTTGCTCTCATGACTTCCTCTTCCATAACTTTGGCTGCCTCTGGGTCTTTACATCTTACAGGGTTATTTTCAATATTTTCATAAGACCCTTCGACTGAGGATGATTTTCCTGCAATTTCAACAGAATGGGCGATTATTTTTACACCTTTTCTTTCAAGGATTTTTTTTGCAATAGCGCCACAAGCCACTCTACACGCTGTTTCGCGGCCAGAAGACCTTCCACCACCTCGATGGTCTCGAATGCCATATTTTACATAAAAAGTAAAATCAGCATGACCGGGACGAAAGACATTTTTTAGTTCGTCATAGTGATGCGACTTTTGGTCTTCATTATAGATAACGAGTCCTATAGGTGCGCCTGTAGTTTTTCCTTCAAAAATACCAGAAAGTATGTGGACTGTGTCCGATTCTTTTCTTCTTGTAGTTATGGCACTTTGTCCGGGTTTACGGCGGTCTAATTCCTTTTGAATATCTTCTTCTGATATTTCTATACCGGGACGAACCCCATCCATAACAGCCCCGATTGCAGGTCCATGACTTTCTCCGAATGTTGTAATCCGAATTATTTCTCCAAATGTATTTGCAGACCTTGTGTGTATGGCAAGTTCCTCACCTATGCGACTTACAACTAATTGAGCAATATCGTCTGGGTTACCCGTTGATGTATCAATTAAAACATCCGCAAAAGGTTGAAGTATCTCTTCGCGTAAAGATAATTCGTCATAATATTTTTGTTCAGGATTATCGCAATTTATTAACCATGGTGGTATACCATGTTCTGAAATTCTTTTCCATAAAATTTCTTTGTTAGCAGTCAGATATATGAGTAAAGAATTGTTTCGAATTTTTCGGCGATTGGGAGGATTCAGCATTATAGAGCCACCTGTGATTATAAGACACCAATCCATATAAGCAACTTCTTGAGCCACTTTTTTTTCTAATTCGCGAAAGTAGTTTTCTCCTTTATCAATAAAAATTTGCCTACAAGTTTTTCGCTCGCCGGTATTTTCAAAGTAAAGATTTTCAATCATTTCATCTGTTTCAAAGAAATTCAAGTTTGTTATTTCGGCGACAAGTTTTCCAATAGTTGTTTTTCCAGCCCCTTTGGGACCCATAATAACCAATTTCAAATTTAATCTCCTTGTATTATATTTTTGATTGTTTTTAACAATATTTATTCTATTACATGGGCATTTCCACCGATAGATTTGAGGGATTCAAGAAATGTAGGGAAAGTTACATCTACTGCTTCATAGCCATCAATAATGGTTGTTCCATCAAGCATAGTAGCTGCAATGGCAAGTGCCATTACAACACGATGGTCACCATGTCCATTAACATATCCGGAGTGCATACGCGATTCTTCAATTTCTAAACCATCAGGTAACTCGTTAATTTTCGCACCTAATTTTGATAATTCTTCTCTCATTACAGAGATACGGTCTGTCTCTTTAAGTCTTGCTTGTGGAACATTGTATAATCGAGTTTTATTTGAGGCGAAACACGATAGCACAGCCATCATAGGTAATGCATCTGGAGTTGCATTCAAGTCAATTTCTGTTCCTTGTAATTGTTGGGCGGTAACATGGATACCGTTTTCTTTAATATCTATATTAGCCCCCATTTGTTTTAAATATTCCAGTACAAGTTTATCACCCTGTGTATCGTTAATATCCAGACCTAAACAAACTACATCATTATTTGGCAAAGCACCTGCACAAAGAAAAAAAGTAGCAGAAGAGAAATCTCCCGGGATTTGTTTATTAACTGTTTTATATTTTTGCTTTCCTGGAATTGTGAAGTTTTTAAACTCTGTATCATAATTTACTTGTATGTCATGTTCTTTAAGCCATGCTAATGTCATTTCTACATAGGGCTTTTCATAAAGTAAAGGGACATCTACATTAGTTTCGTTATCAGCCAAAGGAGCATTAATCAAAAGGGAGGTCAAATACTGACTTGATACGGCTTCCACAGATGTTTTTCCACCTTTAATTTGTCCTTGAACAACCACTGGTGGGAGATTATTGTTTCTTGTAGAAATTATATTTGCACCCAATTCATTTAAGGCTTTTATTAATGGTCCTAAAGGTCTTCTTCGGATTTGATGGTCTCCAGTTAAGACGATAGTTCCTTCTCTAATAAGTGCTGCACTTCCTAATGCAATACACATCGTAGTGCCGGAGTTACCTACATCAATTACATCATCGGGGACATTCCAATCTCCTCCAAGACCTTCTACAATCCAGGTATCTTCTTCAAAAGAAATATTAACTCCTAAACAACGATAGGCTTTCACAGCCGACAATGTATCTGAAGAAGATAGGGGAGATTGTATTATACTTTTTCCTTCAGCGAGAGAAGCAATTGCTACTGCTCTAATTGTATGCGATTTCGAACCCGGTATTTTTACAGAACCTTTTAATTTACTACCTTCGACAACTAACTTCATAATTATCCCCTTTATGGTTATTGATGAATTTATATTATAGAACAATTATATTTTTCTTATCATTTCTTGTTTTATGTTCAAGACAAAAAGTTTTTTTATATTCATTTTTTATATAATTTTAATAACATAATTATATATTGGTTAGTAAAATAAAAGGATTATGTTATGAGAAAGTATACACGCAGGAATTTTTTAGGTAATACTTTAACTGCTGGAGTTGCTTTAAATCTTCTTATAAATAACAACATCACATCACAGGAACAGGGAGAAAAGCCCAATTTTATTATCATACTTGCAGATGATTTAGGTTATGGTGATGTCGGATGTTATGGACAGCAAAATATACTAACACCGAATATAGATCGTATGGCACGGGAAGGGATGATTTTTACAGATGGATATGCAGGAAGTACCGTATGTGCTCCATCACGATGTTGTCTAATGACGGGGCATCATACAGGACATGCGAGAATAAGAGGAAATGGAACAGTTCCCCTTGCTCCTGAAGATGTAACACTGGCAGAAGTTTTGAAGTCTCAGGGTTATGTTACAGGATTAATTGGAAAGTGGGGATTAGGTGAAGCAGAAACCTCTGGAATTCCGACATTACAGGGTTTTGATGAATTTTATGGTTATTTAAATCAAGGACATGCTCATAACTATTATCCTGATTTCTTATGGAGAGGAACTAAGAAAGAAAAAATTGAAGGGAATATAATATCGGAGGTTCCGGGAGTTTGTAGCACCTGCACACAGTATAGTCACGATTTACTTACAAAGGAGGCTATTGATTTTATTCAAAGGAACAAAAGTAAAAACTTTTTTCTTTATTTAGCATTGACTATTCCACATGCAAATAACGAATTGGGAAATGCCAAAGGGAATGGTATGGAAGTACCGAATGATGAACCTTATTCAGATAGACCGTGGCCACAAACTCAGAAAAATCACGCTGCTATGATTACACGCTTAGATGATACTGTTGGTAGGGTCTTAGATTTGTTAAATGAATTAGGATTGGATGAAAAGACTGTAATATTGTTTTCAAGTGATAATGGTCCTCATAAAGAAGGAGGTGCAGACCCTGAATTTTTTAAGAGTTCAGGACCCTTTAAGGGTTATAAAAGGGATCTATACGAAGGAGGAATTCGCGTTCCATTTATCATAAGGTGGAAGGGTAAGATAGCACAGGGAACTAAATGCGATGTACCATGCGCCTTTTGGGATGTTTTGCCTACTTTTGCAGAGTTATCAGGAGCAAAAACACCTCAAGGATTAGATGGAATTTCGTTGGTTCCTTTGATTTTTGGGAATGAAACATCTTCATTTAAGAATAGACCTTTATATTGGGAATTTTATGAACAAGGATTTAAACAGGCTTTAAGAATTGAAAATTGGAAGTTAGTAAATATTCACGGAAACCCTCCTGAGTTATATGACCTGAGTATTGATAAAGGAGAAAATAACAATTTGGCTTCAACTTATCCTGATAAATGTAGTGAATTATTGAATATATTAAAAGAAATACGCACTCCTTCACAGGATTGGAAATCGCCTATTGATTAGTCATTTCGCAATGATAATTCACTTTCTATTTTTATTTTTTGTTGTATCTTCTTGAAATTATACATTAAGAAATCCGAAGGGGATTTTGAACAAATAAAATCTATGCGAACAGTTCTTGAATCAATGTGGTCCCAAGTATGAGCATCTAAACAAGCTAATAAAGTAAGTCCGGCTTCTTTAATTGCATTCAAATATACTTGTAATGGATATATCTTTTGTCTCACTACAGACCAACCTTTTCCTTGTATTAATATACTTAATGTGGCTGTTTGCGTTGAAGGATTATATGTAGATTCCCAAACTGTTCTAAAGTCTTTATAATTTTCTTTCCATTGACTATTGTTATAGTATTGTTTCACCATTTGTTCTGTGACACAATCAAAATAGATAAGCCCGTTTTCTTTTAGCGACAGTGCCATAGAGTAAACCGAACGGTATATATCTTCTTCATCCAAAAGAAAGTTTATAGAATCAAAAAGACACGATATTATATGAAATGAATTTTTAAAAGGAAGAGAACACATATTGCCTGTTAAAACACAAATATCGGGATTTAGTTGTTTTGCGGTGTAAAGCATAGATGGGGATATATCAACCCCTATGGAGTTCCACCCATGTCTTGTTAATTTTTGTATCAGAGTTCCTGTCCCACATGCTACATCAAGATGATTTATTACACTTTTATTTTTGTCCTGTATTATTTTTTGTAAATCCAGAAGTCGGCTTTCCCATCGGTCGTAACGGACACGGGTCATAATACGGTCGTAGTAAGGAGCTAATATATGGAAGGTATCATTCTGCATTTACAAGCAAATCCTTTTTATTTTTCAGCCAATTTATGAACTCTAAAGAATAAGGAGATGGCTCTCTTTTTTTTAAACTTAATTTGTATCTTTCATTTGCAGAATAAAAGAGAGCATCAAAAAAACCATAATGCATTAAAATTTCACGGCTTTTTTCTGCTTGTGAATATTTTCTGAGGGGTTCGCTAAAATCGGAAAGATAGAGTATTTGTCCTACAAGTCCTAAATTGGCTTTTCCTGTAGTATGCCAATATATAGCCTCATATATATCTACATCACAAATATTCAATTCTTTGATTATTAGATTGGCAGACAAAGGTCCATGTAATAAAACGGGATATTTTTTTTCATATTCGTTGATTTCTATATTAAATTCTTTTGCTTTATTTATAATATCGTCTGTTTTCCATTCTCTACATAGGTCATGTAATATGCCCGAAAGTATAACTTTATGCTCATTTACTTTAATCTCTTTTGTTCGAACAATATATAGAGCATAAGTTGAGGTAGAAATACAATGGGCAATTTTTTCTTTACTTAAATAAGTATTTAAATAATCCAAGTAATAAGAATAGTTAATTTCAATTTCATTTCTTATTTTTGTAAATTCCGTGTTCATAAATATATCTTTCAACAGCGGGAGGAACAAAATCTTTAATATCTTTACCTTGTTGGATTAATAATCGTATTTGGTGAGATGCTATATTTTTAGGTTCAAATGGTAACCAAATCGTTTTTGATAATATTTTTGGAGATATTTTTTTCATAGAAAAATTTGGGCGATTAGCAACAAGAAAAGAATGTACTTTTTCAATAAGTTTATCTGCGTTATACCAATTGGGAATATCTACCAGGGTATCCAGCCCTGCAATTAAATATATTCTCGCATTCGGATAGATGTGTGAAATATGTTCAACAGTATTTATTGTAAAAGATGGATTGTTACTATCTATTTCAAACCTTGAAACGGAAAATTTTGGTTCATTTTGAGTAGCAAGAAATAGCATGTTATATCGGTCTTCAGCAGAAGCAAAGACCTGTCCTTTTTTATGAGGAGGTATTCCTGCAGGAACAAAAATAATATTAGATAAATTAGCATGCTTTAATGCGGAATATGCTAATTCAATGTGAACATTATGAACGGGGTCAAAAGTACCACCGTATAGACCTATGTCCAAAGTATTAACCACGGATTTGACCATTGCCTCGAATAACAAATTTGAATGTAGTTAATCCTTCAAGTGCCATAGGACCACGCCAGTGTAGTTTGTTTGTGCTAATTCCAATTTCTGCACCCATTCCAAATTCAAAACCATCGGTAAATCGTGTAGAAGCATTTACATAGACTGTGGCACTGTCTACTTCTTCTAAAAATTTTTCGCTCATAAGATAATCGTTAGTGATTATTGCATCGGAATGATGGGAACCATAGTGGTTTATATGGTAAATGGCTTCCTCTATGGATGACACAATTTTAATTGATAGTATCTTATCTAAATATTCTGTATACCAATCTTCTTCGGTTGCCGGTTTACATTCAATTATCATTTGTGTTCTTGGACAACCTCTTAATTCACATCCGCCCTGAATTAATTCTTTGGCGATAGGGGGGAGAAGAATGGGGGCACATCCTTCGTGAACAAGTAGAGTTTCCATCGCATTGCAAACGCCCGGTCTTTGTAATTTTGCGTTCATAACAATTTTTAGTGACATATCTAAATCTGCATCAGCATGTAGATATGTATGACAAACACCATCTAAATGGGCAATGACAGGTATTCGTGATTCATCGTATATTCTTGCAATTAAACTTTTTCCACCCCTGGGGATAATCACATCAATATATTGGTCTAATTTAAGTAATTCTCCAACAGCAGAACGGTCAGTAGTAGAGATCATTTGAACAGCATTTTCAGGAATTCCACATTGTGTTGCAGTATCATTAAAAATTTTTGCCAACGCAAGGTTAGAGTGAATTGCTTCGGAACCGCCTCGAAGAATGCATGTATTAGCCGACTTTAAGCATAGAGAAGCGGCATCAATAGTAACATTAGGACGACTTTCGTAAATAATACCTACGACACCAATAGGTTGGCGTATTTTTGCAATTTTCAGTCCGTTGGGATGAATATATTGACTTTCTATATTGCCAACAGGGTCTGGAAGTGAAGCGACTACTCGCACACTTTCTGCCATACTTTGTATTCTCTTTGGGGTTAATTCAAGTCTGTCAAGAAAGGCTTTTGTTTGACCCATTTCTTCAGCATTCTTAAGGTCTTTCTTATTTTCTTTAATAATCCAGTTTGCATGAGATTCTAATTGCTCGGCTATTTTAAGTAACGATTCGGTTTTAATATTTTTAGGGACATTTTGCAGTTTATAAAATGCTTCTTTTGCTTTTTGAGCAATCTGTGTTACTTCATCTTTAATGTTCATATTTTTTCCTCCACATCATTATTCTGGAATAGGAACATATTATCTCTATGAATTACTTCTTCATATTGCCAATCTAAAAGTGTTTTTTTTATCTCTATTGATTTTTTACCGGCTACTTTTTCGATTTCTTCCTTATCTAAATTAACAATACCTCTACCTAATTCTAAGCCATCAGGAGTTATTATAGAAACACAATCACCTCTTTTGAAATTTCCTTCAGTACATTTTACTCCAACAGGTAAAAGACTACATCCTCTTTTAAGGAGGGCTTGCACCGCACCTTCATCAATTATAATTTTTCCTTTGATAGTTCTTCCAAAGGCTATCCATGACTTTCTTTGTGAAACTTTATTTTGTGGTGGAATAAACTGTGTATAGACTCCTTTTTTATCAATAATGTTTTGTAATATGTTTCGTGTATTTCCATTAGCAATTACTGAGGGAATTCCCGCATGCCATGCAATTTTAATCGCTTCTAATTTTGTAAGCATACCTCCTACAGAAGTATTACTTGTTGTATCATGAGCCCAAGAAAATATTTCGGGTGATAGGCTATTTACAGAAGCAATAAATTGTGCATTAGGGTTTTTTTGTGGGTTGTCTGTATATAAACCATCTACATTTGTTAGTAAAATAAGTAAACTTGCATTTACTCGAACGGCTATCCGTGCTGATAAAGTATCATTATCACCAAAACGGAGTTCTTCAATAGCAGTAGTATCGTTTTCATTGATAATAGGGATAATATTTTTTAAGGCAAGTAGTTCCCGTAAGGTATTTAAAACATTAATATAAGATGTACGATTATCTAAGTCTGCACGAGTTATTAAAATTTGGGATGGGATAAACTGTTTCTTGCTGTGTAACTGAAATAGTTTTGTATATCTTCTCATTAATTCAACCTGACCAATAGAAGCCAGAGCCTGTTTTTCGGATAATCGTTCCGGTTTTTTTTCTTTTCCTACCAAAGACATTCCACAACCAACTGCACCAGAACTTACAATTATGAAATTAGCATTATGTTGTTTTTTTATTTCACAAATTTGCTTGACTATTTGGGAAACGGGTTTAATTTTTCTTTTTGAGTTAATTAAATCGGTGCCTATTTTAATAACAATGATTTTTTTATTCATGTTTCTTCTTATTCCTATATTCAGAAGTATCTTTTGAAATAATATCACCTGAATAAGTAAATTCATAATCACCAATATATATTAAATCTCCATCTTTTGCTTTTGCTCTTTTTAAGGCACGGAATAATCCCATGTGAGTAAGTACTCTTTGTAAATATTGAACTGCTTCTTCGTTTTCAAAATCTGTCATTTGTAACACACGAAATACTCTTTTGCCTTCGACACGGAAACCATCAGGCTCTTTATATATCTTAAATGGTGCTTCATATACATATCTTGTTTCTATGGGAATAGGCTCATCCTTTTCATTATTTCGGGCTTCCTCTACGATGTGAAAAATAGTATTCAATAAAGGTTTAACACCCTTTCCAGTAACAGCAGAAATACCAAATATGGGAACTTTCCATTTTTTATTTTTTATTTTTTTATTAAAACGATTGTAATTTTCTGTAATATCCAATTTGTTAAACACATATATTTTTGGTTTTTCATTAAAAACAGGGCTATATGCCTCTAATTCGTGTTCAAGAATTTCGATAGTATTTTCTGGTTCAGGGTCTCCTGTATCAATCAGGAAAAGTAAGACGCGGGTTCTTTCGATATGTTTTAAAAAATCATGTCCCAAACCTTTTCCTTCAGAAGCACCTTCAATAATACCCGGAATATCGGCTACAGTAATGGTTCTGTATCCGGGTAAAGACACAACGCCGAGATTTGGTGTAAGTGTGGTAAAGGGATAATCGGCTATTTTAGGTTTCGCTGAGGTTATACTGGATAATAAGGTAGACTTTCCCGCATTGGGTAATCCAACAAAACCGACATCAGCTATAAGTTTTAATTCAAGAAGGAATTCTTTTTCTTCTCCTTTTTCACCTTTTTCAGCAAAACGGGGCGTTTGGTATGTAGAACTTACAAATCGAGCATTTCCTTTTCCTCCTTTTCCCCCTTTTACCGCTAAAAATTGTTGTTCATTTTCTTTCAAGTCTGCGAGTATTTCACCGCTTTCCCAGTCCCGAATAATTGTTCCACAGGGCACAGATATTATAAGGTCTTTACCATTTTTCCCATGTCTGTTATTGCCACTTCCATGCATTCCTTTTGGAGCAATCCAATGAGCGTGGTACTTAAGGTCTATTAGTGTGTGTAATTTTGTAGTAGCCTGAAAATAAATACTTCCGCCATTACCACCGTCCCCTCCGTCTGGACCACCTTTGGGGACATATTTTTCTCTTCGGAAACTTACACAACCGTTCCCTCCATCTCCAGCAGTTAACTTTATGCGGACTTCATCAATAAATAGTCTATTTTTACCTTGTTGCTTCATATATGATAAACGAGTATAAGATAAAAACTGGCACGATATTATACCGTGCCAGTTTTTATATAATTATATTAAATATTAATTTTGATTTTCTGCATTTAAGGGAATCACATCAACACACTTTTTACCGCCTGTAGTATAACGGAATTTTACAATTCCATCTACCATAGCAAAAATGGTGTGGTCTCTTCCCAAACCAACATTTTTACCGGGCTTTATTTTTGTTCCGCGTTGACGGATTAGAATATTTCCAGAAAGGACTTGTTCTCCTTCATATCTCTTTACACCCAACATTTTTGGATTACTATCTCTTCCATTTCGGGCGCTTCCACCACTTTTTTTATGTGCCATTGTTTATTCCTCCTTATATGGAAACTATTTTTTTATTTCCTTAACCAAAATTTCTGTAAATAATTGCCTATGTCCATAGGTGCGATGATAATTCTTTCTTCTTTTATATTTGAAAACGCGTATTTTCTTTGATTTTCCGTGTGTGAGAACTTGAACGGTAACAGAGGATGATTTTAATTTATCGGGTTCTACAATCAATTGATTATCAATAGATAAAAGATGAACTTTGTTAATCTCAATTAAGTCACCTTCTTTTGCGTTTAATTTTTCAACGCGAATTTTGTCATTGGGTTGAACCCTATATTGTTTTCCTCCACAACTAATAATAGCGTACATTTTCCTTACATCCTTTCTTTTAACCTTTTGATTTTGGGCAATATTATATCATAAATTATTTTTGTTTTTCGACTTTCTTTCCGGGCAATAAAGGCAATGCATAATATAATCTTCTGCCATGGTTCTCAATTCTGCTATAGCGGACAGAGAAGCGAGATAACTACTTTTTATGTTTCTTGGAGATGGAAGATTAATCGTTGTTGTCTGTAATCTACCAAAGGCACCTTCTGCATAAATTTCATGCATATTTTCTTTAATATTGGGGTCTGCAATAATACGCACAATTGTATCTTTTGGTCCGATTCCGTATAAACTCAATGCACATGCAACATTTATATTGGCAGGGAATGCTTTTGCTGCTTCAAAAGCGTTTCCTTCAAAAACAGTTATAGGTTCTTTAATGTCTGTTAAATCAATATTTTTTTCTATGAGATAGGGGGCTCCTTTTAGTGCTTGAGGAGATTTTCTTGTAGTTAAAATTACACGATGCAAACCTGCTTCCATTGCACTGCGAATACCATCAAGACCACAAATAGCACCGGAGGGAATTTTTATTCTTATATGGTTATTTTTTGCCTCTTCAATAAGATTTAAGTTGTTTAATAATCCGCTTAAACTCATGATAAGGCAATCTTTTTTGTGTTTAATACAGGATTTTATTACAGGTTCAACAGCAATAGATGTGGCTGATTCAATAACAAAATCTGATAAAGAAACGGCTGTATCTAAATCACATATCTCAGCATCCAAATGAAATGTCCGTTTTAATAGTTGAGCTTTTGCTTCATCTATATCATGAAGAGCAACGATTTCTGCAGGAATATCGCCTTTTTGTAAAGCAATACAAATATCTGCACCAATATTTCCACAACCTATAATAGCTATCTTATATTTAGACACGATTTTAAATCCAAACTAAAAGATTTATTTACGAATGGGAGAATAAAAAAGAAAACAAATAAAGACTTATCTAAAAATATAATTATAACAAGGATGCATAAGAATACTCAACATTGTAAATAATAAAAAACAGTTTTTCAGGATAAATGTTTTATTTTTGTTAAAATATATTGCAAAATAATGAAAGGGTTATTTATGAAGAGTTATACAGAATATTTATATTTTTGCACACAAAAACACCGAGAATATATAAATATTACAGAAAAAGTAGAAGAGGTAGTCAAGAAAAGTCAGGTCCAGGAAGGTATGGTTCTTGTATCTGCAATGCATATTACAGCGGGAGTATATGTAAACGATGCGGAAGATGGATTGATAGCGGATATTGATGAATGGCTTGAAAAATTGGCTCCGTTTAAGAGAGATTACAGACATCATGCTACCGGGGAAACTAATGGAGATGCACATTTAAAAAGTTTATTAGTTCACCATGAAGTAATTGTCCCTATAACAAAAGGAAAATTAGATTTAGGTCCGTGGCAACAAATATTTTATGCAGAATTTGATGGTCAAAGAAGGAAACGATTAATTATAAAAGTTTTAGGGGAGTAAGTGAATGGTATCTGATAATAAAATCTTTCAAGATTTTCAGTATTTAATGCCAACAAAAATCATTTTTAAAACGGGTGGAATATCTGAATTAACTTCATTATCAATTCAACTTGGCACAAAACCCTTTATTGTTACAGGAAGACAGAGTTCTAAAAAAAATGGAGCCTTAGAAAAATTAAAGAATACCTTTACTGACGCAATTGTTTTTGATGAGGTTGAGGAAAATCCAACTATTGAAACCTGTGATAATGCAGGAGAAATATGTAGGAAGAACCAATGTGATTGGATTATCGGTGTAGGAGGAGGTAGCCCTTTAGATGTTTCAAAAGTTGTTGCAGGTCTTGCTACAAATACAGGTAAATGTGAGCAATACTTTGGTAAAGATTTGTTCCGAAATGCACCATTACCAGTTCTCGCCATACCAACCACTGCTGGGACTGGAAGTGAGGTAACTCCTTATGCAGTAATAACAAATACGAAAAATAATACGAAACAAACCATTGCTGATTATCGAATTTTCCCTACAATTGCTTTGTTGGACCCCATTTTAACAAGAACACTTCCCCATCATATTACTCTTTCTACAGGATTGGATGCTTTGAGCCAATCTATGGAAGGAATGGTTTCTAAAAAAGCCACACCGATTACTGATTATCTTGCAAAGGAATCTTGTAAATTAATTTTTCAGTGGCTACCCAAAGTATTAAATGATCCTGAAGATATTGAAGGAAGGTATTGGCTTTTATATGCGTCTTTATTATCAGGTATTGTTATTGCACAGACAGGAACTACTTTAGTTCATGCTTTAGGGTATTTTTACACACTAAATTATAAAGTCCCTCATGGAATAGCGAATGCTTTATTTCTAATACCTATGTTTAAAAGAAACATTTCATTTTTCCCAGAGAAATTAAAGTTTATTGTTGACTTTTTACATGAAGAATATTCTAATCAACAACCGGAATTATCTATAGAAAAAGCATTGAATCGTTTCTTTAATGAAATAAAATTTTCAAAAAGCGCATCTACATGGGGAGTATTTGATAATCAATTTGATGTGTTTGCAAAACAATTATATGCGGATTCTTATCGTTTCCGAAACCAGTATGGAGAATTTTCCGTTGATGATATATTCCAAATATTTAAAGAATCCTTTTGAATTTAATTAAAAAAACACTATGAAATTAACATCAAAAATAATTGTTATTTTACTTATATTCTGGCTTTTTATATTGTTTGGATATATTTTTGTTTATGACTGGGTTGTTAAACCTACTTTATCTCAATTTGAAAGAGAACTGGCTATTAATGAGTTAGAAAGATTTCAAAGGTCTTTTGAAAAAGAATTGCTGTATCTAAATCGAACTTGTGCCGATTATTCTTGGTGGGATGACACTTACGAATTTGTTATAAACAAAAATGAAACTTTCAGACGAACCAATCTTTTACCACAGACATACGAAGAAAATAATATAAATATGATTCTAATAATCAATACTTCGGGAGAGGTTATTTATGGGGAATGGTATAACCTGGATAAAAAACAAAAAGAAAAATTACCTGTAGAATTTTCTATACCTAAAATCGCATTAACACATCCTTTATTAACCTTTGATAATCCAAAATCCGGGAGATTTGGAATTATTTCGACAAACTATGGAAAGGTGGCTGTGGCTTCAAATACGATATTACAAAGTAATTTAGAGGGAGAACCTCGAGGTGTGTTTATTATGGGAAAACTGTTAGATGATAACTTCTGGGAGAATATAAAGAATCAAGTTTTATTAGATGTAAATGTATACCCGTATATAGAAAAAGACAAACTAATTTTCAATGCTTCGAATTATCATATAAATGAAGAGAAAATCATACAAATACAGGAAAGCAAGGATGGCAAGCTTTTATTGTGGGATGTAATTAAAGATATATATGGACATCCACTACTATTAATAAGATTAACACATACTCAAAATATCCTTTCTTCGAGTGAAACTATACAGTTCCGGGGAATTACAGGCTTTATCCTTATAATGGTATTAGGAATTATTGCACTCTGGATTGCTATCAAAAAACAAATTATTTCTCCATTGCAGGATTTAACTCAAAATATACGGAATTCCACATACCGTGAATCTATTACTTTTTTGCCTAATATAGAAAAAAGCGATGAAATCGCTCTACTTATCGTTCATTTTAATCGCATGGCATACAAAATTAATAAATTGTTAGAGGAAAAGTCAAAATTAGTTGAGGAAATTTCAAAACGAGAACAGTATCTGGATTTTATAATCAATTCGGTACCATGTGTAATTCTTGAAATAGACTGTAATGGCATAATCAAGACAATTAATTCTGCTATTGAAGAAATAACAGGATTATCTCCAAATGATGTAATAAATAGAAATATTGGCGATTTATTTCCCGCAAAAAGTATTTTTGACTTTCTTAAACAGATAAAAGAAAATAAGGAGGAAGCGACTTTTTTTGAAGTTGAAGAAAAAATATATATCAATGATAAAAATAAACATTTACATATCTATTTTCGTAGGAATGAAAGAGACGGAGTGTTTTTTTACATAGGTGTAATATGGGATATAACAGTTTTGAGAGAGATACAGGAGAAATATAATGAACAAAAACAAATGGCTATATTGGGAGAAGCAAGTGCAAGTTTAGCACATGAGCTACGAAATATGATAGCCGCTATTCAAAGTGGTTTTGAACTTATGCGTCAAGAAAAGAACATAAAACAAAAGGAAGAAATTACAGGTGAGTTACATGTATCTATTTCTCGATTAGAGGAAACATTGAAAAAATTGTTGGAATTTACAAAAAAATATCAATTAAATAAGATGAAAGTTTCTATAAAAGAGCTGATTGAGGAACAATTTAAACAATGTATAATACAAAATAATAAGGAAACCGATATTAAATTTGAGATAATAGGAGATACTATTGTTAAAGTGGATACCAATCTTTTTTCGAGAGCAATTTCTAACATTTTAAAGAATAGTATTGAATCTATACCGAATCATGGTGAAATATCCGTAGAAATATATGATAAAAATGATTATCACTATATAGAAGTAAAAGACAATGGCGTAGGTATAGAAAGGGAACATCTGGAAAAAATTGGAACGCCTTTTTTTACAACGAAGGCACAGGGAACAGGGTTAGGATTGACGATAACAAAAAAAATTATTGAAAGTCATGGAGGTAAATTAGAAATACAAAGTGAAAAAGGTGTCGGAACAAATGTTTTAATTATAATACCTTTTGAAAAAGGATAGATTTATGCAAGGAAGAATATTGGTTGTAGATGATGAGAAATTAATTCGATGGAATATTATCGAAAAACTTAATCAGATAGGATTCATAACAGAAGAAGCAGGCAATGTCACGGAAGCAAAGCAAATTGTGCATAAAAAAATGTTAGACCTTGCCATTATTGATTTAAGGCTCCCTGACGGAGATGGTATGGATATATTGAAAGAAATATCAGTAAAACAGCCAGGTGTCCCTGTAATTATGATTACGGCTTATTCGAGTGTGTCTAACGCTGTGGAAGCCATGAAAAATGGTGCTTTTGATTATATTAGCAAACCCTTTGAAATGGACGAACTAATGCTCAGAATCCAGAGAGCAATAGAACAGTCTCATTTAAGAAATTCCATTCAAGTGGGTTTGCAACAAAGCAAAAGAATTTTCAATCTTGACCATATTATTGGTAAAAGTCCTAAAATTCAGGAGGTAAAACAAATTCTAAAAAGGGTAGCAGAATCTCCAAGTACTACGATTTTACTATTGGGGGAAAGTGGAACAGGAAAAGATATAGCCGGTAGGGTAATACATTATGAATCAGACAGGGCTATATATCCCTTTATGAATATTACTTGCACAGCATTACCAGAAAATTTATTGGAGTCAGAACTTTTTGGATATGAACAAGGTTCTTTTACAGGTGCCGACCATCTTAAAAAAGGTTTGTTTGAACTCGCAAACTACGGGACTGTATTTATGGATGAGATAGGGGATACACCTTTATCTGTTCAGTCAAAAATTCTTCGGGTACTTGAAGAAAAAGCGTTTAAGAGGATAGGAGGGACTACGGATATTTATGTAGATGTCCGTGTAATTGTAGCAACCAATAAGGACCTTGAGGAAATGGTGCGAGCAGGGACTTTTCGTGAAGACTTGTATTATAGATTAAATGTAGTGCCTATTGTTTTACCACCGCTGAGGGAAAGATATGAAGATATACCTTTATTAGCAGAACATTTCTTAAATTTATTTAACAAAGAATTTAGAAGGAATCGTAAAGGTTTTTCGGATGAAGCAATGAACAAATTACTTTCTTATCATTGGCCTGGAAATGTTCGAGAACTCAGGAATGTTATTGAAAGGGCTGTGTTATTGGGCAAGGATGAGATAATACAAGGGGACGAAATTATATTAGGACGAGTAAGTTTTGGGGGAGTAAGAACTATGAATAATGAATTTGTATTATTACCCCCATCAGGATGTTCCCTCGATGATGTTGAGAAGTCATTAATTCGTCAGGCATTAGAAAGAACAAATTGGAATTTAACTCGTGCAGGAGCTTTACTTAATATATCTCGAGACCAGGTTAGATACAAAGCAGAAAAGTATGGACTAAAACCCGAAAATAATAAATAAAAAGTTTTTGTATATAAAATAAAAAGCGGTAGTAAATTAATACTACTGCTTTTTATTTATCAATTAATGTTTATTTTAGCAAACCGACGCAATAATTATCTTCACTTTCACCGGGACATGCGTGGTAACCACCACTATTAAAGAATTGTATTAATCTTAACAATTCAGTAAGAGATATAGACCAATCTTGTGGATTATAGTCGCTACCATGGGGTCTGCATGATTTGTCCCCTGCTAATCCTGGAACATAACCATCTTCAGATATTTCCGGTGCTACTGCGCAATGATATCCGCCTGAATTGAATAACTGGATTACTCGTAATAACTCAGATAATTGTATTCTATTATCACCATTTTGGTCAGCAGAATGTTCTGTAGGAATTTCTCCTTCTGAAGAGCCTTCTCCTTCTATAATTCCCTCACCTTCAATTGTTCCTTCGCCTTCTAATATTCCTTCGACTATACCTTCAGGTGTTCCCTCAATAGCACCTTCACCTTCTGGTGTTCCTTCAGGTATTCCCTCGATTGAACCTTCGCCTTCAAGGGTTCCTTCAGGAGTTCCTTCAATAACACCTTCACCTTCAGGAACAATTTCTACGAAGTTCGCTGTAATATTTCTATTTTTTGTCATACTTAATTGAAGGGTAGGAGAATTGGCATCTTTAGTTTGTATATCACCTGACCAATTCTGGAAAGCCCATCCTTGTGCTGGGGTAGCAGTGATTGTAACTGTTTCTCCATCCCAATATGGATAAGTTCCCGGAGATGGATTGGTTGTGCCTGAACCATTTACAAATACAGTTAACTTCCATTGGTTAGACATCAGTTGTAATTGTGCACGGATTTCTCCATCCGGATAATTTTGGGAACTTATCAAGAAATAATATAATCCCATGGCAATTTCAGCCGCTTGACTATTTTCAATTTCAGAATAGAACGAAAGATTAGAGGGATTTCCGATGTTAAAAACAACTGGACCATTGGTACCCGGTAAACCTTTATTAATAGTCATTCCCGTAGGGTTAAGCACTGAATGTGTTCCAGATAAGGATATAGTGTAGTTATCACTACCGGGGACAGGTTGTAATACTCCGAATGCCTGTCCGTATGCTCCTGTGGATATAGGAGGAACAACCTGGAAACCTGTCATAGGATTAGCAATAACAAAGAGCCCTTCTGGAGGAATAGGTCTTAAAACAACGACTTTTGCAATAGCAGATGCGGAGGTCTTTACTGCATCTGTTGCTTCACACCAATATTCGCCAGCAGAATCATAAGTTACATCAGGAATGCTGAGAACATTTGAAGAGGAACCGATAGGAATTCCATCTTTATACCATTGATATGTGATAGTTCCTAATCCTCCTGCGGTTGCTACCTGAAAATTCAAGTCACCTCCAACAAATAAATATGTATCTGAAGGATTTTGTATAAAGCTAAGTGCGTCTACTACGGTTAGTGTCGCTATATTTGATGTGATGGTTTCAAAATTGTCTTGAACCTCGCAGAAATAATTGCCTGCTGTTTCTGTTTGAACATTTGAGAGAATTAATTGTGGTGAATTTACCCCTAAGTTAATATTGATACCTCCTGCTAATCGTTTGTACCAACGATATTCAACATTTCCCAAACCTCCATCAATAACTACGGAAAATGTATGTGTTGTTCCTTTGTAAACAGTTGCAGATTGGGGATGCTGAATGAAAGACATCCAATTGGCAACTTGTAAAACAGCCGGGGCACTTGTCGCACCTGCGTTTTGGTCAGAAACAAAACAGGTATAGGTTCCTGAATCAGAAGGTTGTAAGTTCTCTAAAACTAAAACTGGTTCTGTATATGGAATATCTACACCATTTTTTCTCCATTGGTATCTATATGGTGGATAACCACCGGATATTGCAACCTCAAAGGTATGACTTTCACCGGTATGTTTTAATGCACCTTGAGGCTGAATGTCAAAGTTAAATGGTGGGAATATTTGTAATGTTGCTTGTTCGGATGTAAGCATTTCTCTTGCATCCGTAACGATGCACCAATAACTTCCCGCATCAGTTTCTTGTAATGGATATAAAAATAGTGTAGGAGAGTCAGGTCCCACATATTCTCCATCACGAACCCATTGATAATGCACTCCTCCTAAACCTCCTGTTACTCCAATAGTAAATGTAAAATCATAACCAAGAATTCCCGAACCAGAAACAGGTTGTTGAACAATTTGCATGTGTTCTGCAACTTCCAAAAAGGCAGAATTCGATGCGATGTTATACACATCATCATAAATCACACATGTGTAATAACCCATATTTTCCAGTTGTGCATTTTCTATTGTTAATGTAGCATCCTCAGCACCTTCAATGACTTCACCGTTAAATTTCCATAAATAACGGAGTGTTCCATTGGGTTCTCCTGCAATAACAGGAACGAAAGTGAAATTTTCTCCAATATAGACACCGCCTCCCTGTAAAGGCTGTTCAAAACGAATACGATTTAATATAGTTATTTCTGCAGTTTGAGAGATAACCTGTTCTGAACCACTATTTACAACACACCGATAAGAACCACCATCCGATAATTGGATAGGGTTAAAGGATATTGTTTTCTGTGTTTTACCAGCTAAGTCTATCCAATTCCCGCCATCCCACTTTTGCCATTGATAAGTAGGTAGATTATTTCCTCCACGGACATTAACAGACATGGAGTGACTATTTTCCCCTGGAACAAGATTTTGTGCGCCGACAGGCTGTTCCGTAATCACCAAAGGTGTATATTGCACTTCTAACTTGGCTGGTGAGGAACGACGGGTCCAGAGGCTATCGCATATTGTTACTGTAAAATAACGAGGTTTTGTTGTGGGTAGTGGATAAGAGATTGTCAATTCTTCTGCATATATAGGACTCCCAATAGGAGAAAAGTCATCTATTTTTATTTCTTCCCATTTATACATCTGCGGTATTCCATTATTCTCTCCGCCAACCTGGTCAATAGAGAATGTAACCGGTGTTCCTGAGGTAACGGACTGTGATTGAGGTTGAGCCGTTATTTGTAAAGGAGGATTTTGAATAGATTCATTAATCAGCCATGCTTGACGATTACCACCGGCTAAAACATAGGAATTATAGTTGTTTCTTGAATCATGATTTAAGTTCCCTGTAGATGCCAATAATTCAGGATGACAACGGAATTTTGAACAATTGAAATTGCCTACAAATTCTTCAACTGTTCGGTCAATTTCCGAACCGAAAATTTTGATAGTAACTTGTGTCCCGTTTGCGTCTATAGTTACTTCTATGTCCTCTGTTTTTAATTCAGCCAGAATATTTGGTAAAACATCGCGTAATACGGTATAAATGATAACCCTAAATACACTTTTTAAATGGTCTATACCTGTAGATTCACCCACAGTCATATAACCTGCAATTAAATTGACCATAGCATTTTTGAATAATGGGCTTTGTTCTTCTAATAATTGCCAGAGAGTGGGGACACCTTCAAAATCATCTACAAATTGACTTACACATAGAGTTGTTATACCAAGTTTTACGCACACATCTTTGTCCCCTGTGGTTATTGTAGTGCTACCTGTTAAACCATAGGCTTTTACCTGGACATTACGAATGGTAATTTGTAATGTTTCTACAACTGCTCTGTTGTAAGCAAAATCATTTCGTATAGTTTGAATATCACTGGCATTGAGATTTCCTAAAACACGAGACATATCTCCATTTAAGACAGCACCTAACATATCGAAATGGTCGTTATCAATTATACCGTTGCAATCATTGTCCGCATTGGAAAAATAAGGACTTGTTTGACACTGAACCTGTCTCCATGCTCCAGGTTGAGGTTGTCCATATTCATCAATATAGTCGTACCAGGTAGGCAGAAAATCTGCCAGTGCACTGTCTAATGTGTTAAAGATAAAGTCAATATCATATTGGTCTTGAAAACATTGAGAAAAGGCAGGTGAGACTGTTAGAGATAACAGTAATAAACTAAAAATACTTATAATTGATATGTACTGATAATTTTTTAACATAATACACTCTCCTAAAATAAATATACTTTATTCTATTTTCACTTCTAATAACATTTTATCATAAAGAATTAGTATATTAAAATAAAAATAACATTTCTTTTTTTACTTTTTTTTATAGATTGTTTTTGAAATATTCGGGAGGAGGGATAGTTGCGAAAAGGCGTAAAATAAAAAATGGTGGACCTGAGGGGGATCGAACCCCTGACCTCCGCATTGCGAACGCGGCGCTCTCCCAACTGAGCTACAAGCCCACGCTGAGTATCATTTTATCATAGAAAAGTAGAAAAAATAAAACTTTTAGGATATTTTGCGTTGGAGCAAATCAAGGAATTCTTTTCGTGTAATATCATCGTTATGAAAACTTCCTAAAACAGACGATGTAGTCATAACAGAATTTTGTTTTTCAACACCCCGCATCATGCAACAAAGATGTTTGCATTCCATCACAACACCGACACCTTCTGCATGAGTATAATCCATAATAGCCCGTGCAATCTGGGCTGTTAATCGTTCTTGGATTTGGAGACGGCGAGCGTAAAAATCAACAATACGAGCAATTTTGCTTAATCCTATTACTTTTTTTTGTGCAATGTAACCTACATGACATCGTCCAAAAAACGGAAGCATGTGATGTTCACACAGACTATATACTTCTATGTCCCTTGATATTATCATATTATTACTTTCTGCCTGAAAAATAGCATTATTTATAATGCTTTGCAGATCTTTTCGATAACCGGAAGTTAGAAATTCATAGGCTTTTGCTACACGATAGGGGGTTTTTTTTAATCCTTCTCTATCGGGATTTTCTCCAATTTCAATTAAAATTTCACGGACCAGTTCGGCAATTCTATCAATGTTCATTTAAAAATTCCTTCCATAATTTTTCAGTGAAATTACAGTCTATTTTTAATTTATCTATTTCGTAATGAGATATTAACGAAAGTAAAGGAATATTTTTAGGATAAATTATAAGATTTGGATTAAGATATAACAAACCAGCAAATAAAAAATCCCTTGAAAATATATCCGGGTCAGGAATTACAAAATCTTCATCGTTAATTATAACATTCCGAAATAATAGTATGTCTAAATCTATTGTTCTTGGAGCATATTTATCGCTGGAACGGACTCTTTTTAGTTGCTTTTCAATTTTTCTTAGCACATTAAATTTCAAGTCTAATGGAGTCATTTCTTCTTTTAATTTTGTTTCAATAATGCAATTTAAAAAATCAGATTGTTTTTCTTTTCCACCTATTGGGGGAGTTATAAAAACAGGTGAGATATTGAGGATACTTAAATGATTTTTTAGTTCATATAATGATTTTGAGATATTTATTTCAGGTTCGATATTAGAACCTATTCCTACATAAATATATTCCTCAGGATTGTTGGCTTGTATCATTTCTTCATCCGAGTGATTTCTACGGCAACACTTCTGGCAAAGCGAAGGACGCCTGGTTTGTCTATTGTTACGGTAACTCCTTTTACTTTTTCAAAAGATAAACAAATATCTGCGATTTCCTCTGCCATTCGTTCTATAAGAAAAAAAGAAGAGTTTTCTATTGTTTTTAAGATAGTTTTCTTTACTTTTTTATAGTCTAATGCATCTTTAATATCATCCGATATTCCAGCAGGTTTGCAGTCTGTATAAAGAATTAAGTTTATTAAGATGTCCTGCTTTTCTCTTCTTTCATCGGGTTCAATTCCAATGATACAACGGACCTGCAAGTCACGGATATGAATTTTATCAAATAATTCCATCGTTTGCACTCCCTAATAAAAATCGTCCTCCATCTACAAATATGACCTGTCCTGTAACGAATTTCGCTTTTAGCAAAAAGATTACAGCATCTGAGACATCGTTTTCATCACCAAATGTTTGAAGTGGATTGGTTTTGCTCATTTTTTTTAAATATTCTTCTGTTTCACCCGGAGGTGGAAGTATTAGCCCTGGAGCAACAGCATTCACTCTTATTTCGGGGGCAAATTCGACTGCTAAAATACGGGTAATATGACGGAGCAATTGTTTTCCTAAATAATAAGATGCATGCTTTGGGTCGTAATCCCAGAGACGGGTATCTAAAATATTTATAATAATACCTTTTTTACATTGGGAATGAAGACACCGTGCTAATTGTAAGGGTGCCCATGCATGGATGTTTAATGAAGTAATTAAATCTTCATGGGAAAACTTTTTTATGCTATGTTCGGGGAATATACTGGCATTATTTATGAGAATATCAATTTCTCCTAACTTGTCTATGGCAGATTTAAATATTGTTTCTCCTGCATTAGTTACATTTAGGTCTTGTTTTATGAGTGTTGTTTTTATGGGGTAGTTTTTTAATATTTCTTCTAATTCTTTGGCTTCCTTCTCTGAAGAGTTATAATGTAAAGCAAGATTAACGCCTTCCTGTGCTAAACAAATAGCCAAATGTCTACCAATCCGTTTTGCACTACCCGTAATAATTGCATTCATTCCTTTTAGAGACGACATTTTTAAAATCTCAATTAAATCTGGTTTGTTATTTTACTTCTATTTTAACAAAATATTTTTGTATTCCTCTTTGGATTTCAAAAACAAAATGATTTATATTTTGGTTTCTTATATTGTTTAATTTTTCTTTGAAATCTTTTATATTTTCTATAGGATGGTTTTGAATAGATAAAATAATATCTCCTTGTTCTAATTTAGCGAGGCTTGCCCAACCTCCTGAAATTACCTGTTCAACAAACACTCCTTTTGTGTCTTCCTTTAAATTCATATCAACTCTATCATAAAAACACAAATCTCTTACCGTAAATTCCAACCATTCGTCTTGATATTTTTCCACCATATTTCGTGGAATGGGTTCTTTAATAAGTTGTATAGGGATTTGTTTCATTTCGTTTTCTCTAATAATAGAGACTACAATTTCCTGGTCAATAGAAAAACTTCGCACCCTTTCTTTCCATTCTTCATAGTCTTCTACTTTGTTAGCATGAAATTTTTCATTTTCAATTTCTTTAATAATATCTCCTACTTTTAATTCGTCTAATCCTTTTTCTTTTATGGGATAAATCCGAGTTATTATGAACCCCCCTTCTTCCAAATTCTTTTTTTCTGCCATTTCTTTCGTAAGGACCTGAACTTCGACACCTATCCAGGGTTTACTGGCTTCTCTAATCGGTTCTACATTTCGAGATGCCCCAATTTTTACCATAGAATAGATTCTATTTTGATTTCTTTCTGCAACTACAAGAACTTTTTCTTTTTTTTCTTCTAAAAGGGAATTCGTTTTCTTTTCTAAATCTTCTAATGAGGATATTTTTTCATTTTCAATTTCTAAGATGAGATCTCCGCTTTGCAAAGGTGGTTTTGCCTGTGCCGAACAACCACCCATTCGCAGGGATGTGATGAGAACGCCATTCGTATTATCTCTATTTCTATTAAGGGCAAAGAACCAGTTAAGATTTTTTGCTGTAAAACCCCATTCTTTAAACTCTTTTTCTTTTGTTTGAGGAAAATCGTATAAAACAGGAGTAACAGGAATATCCAATTTAATGGAATCCCGAATGATAGAAAAATTTACAGGTTTATCGGTTGGGAGTGAGCATAAAATATTATTAATTAACGGGATTTGTTCCATGTACTTAACATCAATCGGTTCATTATCTATTTGTATTAAAATATCCCCTGTTTTTATACCCGCTTTATCTGCAGGAGAATCTGGGTATACATATCTAATAAGTGAGCCTCTTTCTATTTTTTCTATTTCTGTAATAGGTTGTATTTCAAGTCCTGTCCAGGACCTATTTACTTTGCCATTTTGTATAATATCACTTACGACTTTTTTTACTAAGTTGGAAGGAATAGCCCCTCCAAGAGCGTATTTAATTTCGTTTATACCCACAATTTCTCCTCGTAGACTAACAAGAGGACCGCCCGAACTACCGGGGCTAATTTCCGCATTATGTCCTAACCAACAGACTAAACTCCCAATGTTTTCTCCTTCTTCTGAAAACATTTCAAAACTATTTAATTTATAAGGTAATATCATTCGTTGGTTGCTAATAATCCCCAAAGTAACAGACGGGTTTAAAGCCATAGGGGAACCCATTGCCAAAACATAATCACCCACTTTTATGTTATCTGAATCTCCAAAAACGCCAAAGACAAAATTTTGTGGCTCATCTGTAATAATTTTTAGGACACTAATATCTGTCAAGGCATCCGTTCCTACCAATTTTAATGGATAATTTTTTAGATTTGAGAAGGTGCAATCTGCAAAATATGCCTTGCCTGCCACATGATGATTTGTTACAACATAACCATCATTAGAAATAACTACTCCACTACCATATTTTTCCTGCTTTAATTCCCTCCCTTCTGAATAATATTTTTCGACAACATGTATTCGAACCAGTGCGGGTTGTAGTTTATCCACAGTGCGAATAATAGTATCTTGAATTTGTTCGGGAAAAGTTCCTAAATTAGATGGAAATACATTTCCTTCCTCACACATTACTGAAATGATAGGAGAATATAAGAAAAGAAAAGGAAGAATAATTTTTGTAAAGAGGTGCATATCTTGTCTTTCTAAATATAAAAAATAGGAATTATATTTTTAGGTTGTTTATAATATGAAACTCACATAATAAAATAAAACATACTAACCAATATATTTTATATAAAAAATTTACACGGAGGAAAGTAGTTATTATAATGAAAAATTTAATATCCATTGATTCTTTACATATTTTCTTTATAATCGTAAGTGGTATGTTTGGTGCGGTGTTCGGTAGTTTTTGCAATGTGTGTATTTACAGATTCCCTCGTGGGGAATCCGTAATAAAACCCGCATCTCATTGTCCCAAATGCCAGAACCCCATTGCCTGGTATGATAATATTCCATTAATTAGTTGGGTCATTTTGTTAGGTAAATGTAGACATTGTAAGGCAAGCATTAGCATTCAATATCCACTTATTGAACTAATTACGGCTCTTTTATTTGTGATAGTGTATTTAAAATTCCGATTTTCTCTGGCTACCATTGTCTATTGCTTTCTCAGTGCTGGTTTAGTAATTGTTATTGTTCAAGATTTACAAACATGGACTATTCCGGATGAGATAACTTTAACGGGAATATTGGTTGGTATCGGAGTATCATTATTAGGCATGTTTTTCCCTGAACAAGGGCTACGGGTTCAAAATCCCATAGAATCAATAGATGGCGTGGCTCTTGGGGCGTTACTTATTTGTCTGATGGATTTGATTGTAATTTTATTAATGAAAAAGCCCGGAATGGGATTCGGTGATGTAAAACTGTTAAGTATGTTAGGGGCATTTTTAGGATGGCGGGGTGTTTTAGGGAGTTTAATGATTGGTTCTATGGTCGGAAGTATAATAGGATTTTTAGTTATTTTCTATTATCGTTATATAAAAAAGATAGAAGAAGAAACAGAAGAAGAAACTGGAACAAACGACAATAATTTTTATCCTATTGACCCCATTGCAAGTATTTTTTTGGGATTATCTTCTATTTATTTAATAATAAGGTTATTATTATCTCTAAATCACCATATATCCTCTACAATCCCCAACGAAATTATACAAGGATTTTCTTATTTAGTTATTGCTTTCATGGTATTTTCACTTCTAATTGCCCTTATATCCATTTTTATATGGAGAAGACAATCCTCAAAAGATATTAAAGCAAATATGGATCTCAATGAAGAAGAAATGGAAATAACATTAAAGGCACATTATATTCCCTTTGGTCCTTATCTTTCTTTGGGAGGTTTTATTTTTCTGTTATTTGGTCCAGAGTTAATCTCCAAGTATTTACAAATTCTCACTATCACACAACAATAGACTCTATATGAAAGAAAAATATAATGTAAATGAAATAAATCGTTATTTTATTTTTGATGAAGGGTATTTTCCCAAACCATGGGGGAACTTTCGTTTAAGAGAGAAATTAAATAAAAATATATCGAGTGAAGAACCTATTGGCGAAGCATGGTTAATTTCGGATAGGGAAGAGTATCAAAGTTCCATCATCAATGGACCATTAAAAGGGAAAAAAATTAACGAAGTAGTAAATAAATTTCCGGAATTCGTTTTTGGTACAGATAAAACAAGTTCTTTCCCGAAAAGATTTCCTTTGCTATTAAAATTAATAGATGCTAATGAATTATTATCTGTTCAAGTTCATCCTGATGACACAACAGCCATTAAACTTGGTGAACAAGATTCGGGGAAAACAGAAATGTGGTATATTCTCGATGCAAAACCTAATAGTTTTTTATATATTGGTCTTAAAAAAAATGTGAAAAAGGAACATCTATTAAAAGAAATAAACCACCATGGAGATATTGATAAATTACTCAACAAGATTTATGTAAAGGCGGGAGAACATTATTTAATTCCAGCGGGAACGGTTCATGCGATTGGTCCTGGTATCTTATTAGCCGAAATACAACAAAATAGCAATGTTACATATCGTTTATTTGATTGGAATCGGGTAGATTCTACTGGAAAACCAAGGTTATTACACATAGAAAAAGCAATGGAATCAATTCAAGAAAAATCTGTATTAATTAAAGCAAGAAAAGTTGAGAAAAAACATACATTCGGAGTTGAAAAATATTTATGTTCTTGTCCTTATTTTACAGCAAAACACTGGGAAATAGAAAAAGAATGTCAAATATGGGATAACAATTTCAGTTTTCATATAGTATTATCATTAAGTGATACATATATAAATATTTATGATGAAGATATTAAGGTAAAAAGGGGAGAAGCCTTACTAATTCCTGCAAAATCATGTAGTAGTGTTATAATAAAAGAGGGTATGTTTTTAGATTATTACCAACTATAATTGTTCCAAATTGGAACATTATATTCTATTTAAGAGATTTATATTATCATAGTTATAAGATTTTATGGAAGAAATAACGAAAGAAATAAGGTTAATTAATGAATGTCTGAACGGCAATGTTGAGGCATTTCGAGATTTAGTTATGACATACCAAACAGCGGTATATGCAACAGCGTTTTACTATGTTAAAGACTCAAACATAGCAAAAGAAATTGTTCAGGAAGCATTCATTAATGCCTATAAAAATCTTCATCAACTCCGTGATTTAACAAAATTTGGAAGTTGGTTGAAAGAGATTACGACTCGTATTTCTTTTCAATATATACAAAAGAAAAAAGAAATCGGCAATGATAGAATTGAAGGAAAAATTATACCGATAAATTCCGAAAAGATTTCAGGAAAGAGTTATTCTTTATCATTTGAAGAGATAAAATTTGCTATACAACAATTACCGGAAAGATACAGACTTCCAGTAGTATTAAAATTTTTAGAAGGAATGACTTACGAAGAAATTAGTAGGTTTACGGGAGAATCCCCGGGAGAAATAAAAGGGATATTACAAAGAGCGGTAAAACAATTGCAGAAAATATTTGATAATACTGATGGAGAAACTAAACAATGGCAAGATGTTCACAAATAGAGACGGAATTACAGGCATATCTCGATGGTGAATTAAGTAGAGCCAAAGAACTAATTGTTGAAGAGCATTTGTCTGCCTGTTCACATTGTAAACATGAATTTGAAATATTAAGAAAAAGCAATGCTCATTTGTATGAATCCCTCAGTCCCTATAAGTTGAACGAGTCATTAGATGAACAAATTATGAAAAAACTTCCGGAGATAGATGTCAGTTACAATCAGACACATCAAATTACACTACGAGTAAAACATCAGGATGAAAGCCCCTATTCATTTTCTAACATATTCCCTTATCTTGCTTTAACAGCAATGACTGTTCTTGGTGTTTTTATATTTGTTAGTTGGCCTTATCGAGAGATTTCTGATACGGAAAGAATTGGAATAGCAGTCAATATAGAAGGCAATAGTTCTATAATTGATAAAGATATAAATAATATAATAAAAGAAGATAATTTAACATCTATTAAAACGGATAATTATATAGAAACAAAAGAGAACTCAATTGTTTATTCATATTTAAAAGGCAATTCTGTTTTAAAATTAGCCGGAAATACAAGAATACGGATTTTAGATGAGCGAACTGTAAATTTAGAAAAGGGTAAAGTATGGTTTGATGTTGGCAAAGATAAAAAGGTGTTTCGAGTAAATACTCCGCAAGGGATTGTAACCGTATTTGGTACTCAATTCCAGGTAGAAGTAGATTCCACACAAATATTAACAACAGTTCATAGGGGAGAGGTCACAGTAGAAACAGCCAACCAATTTGTTGTACTTAGACAAAATCAACAGGTTCTATTAAAAAATAATACATTTGCTTCGGAAATAAAGACCTGTGATTCAGAAAAAATAATCGCATGGGCGAATGAAATAGAACCCTCAGAACGAATATTACAAAAGGTATCTGCTTATTTCAGTAATACAAAACCATTACCTATAACGACACCTGCATCGCAGATATTTGTAGTCCCTATACAAAAGAAAGAAATTTCATCCCTTGAATTATTCTGGGATAAACAAAAAAGCATCAATTCCAATTTTACAATTTATGCATCAGATGATGAATTAAAACCATTATTCCGTTATAAGTTAACAAATAACTTATTGGAATCGTTTGATGGAGAAGTTAGTATTCCTATTCCTTCAGATATATCTCTTAGAAATGTAAAACTTTTACATATAGAAATTATCTCTGATGATATAGAAGATTCATCTTTAATGCCATTTACCAGGGTTTTTGCAAAGAATTGATATGAATATTATTTTGGACATAAATAGAAATATAAATAAAGCCCACCCTGTCGGGAGGCATGGTGAAGCAAAAAACAAAGTCACATTTCTGCCTCACATCACTCCTTCCCCAGAAATACCTGCAGCCAAAATAACTGCTTTCATGCATGCCTCCCGCTTTGGAATATTGATTTTTCTCAGTAAAGTGGGCTCGATGATATATTCGGCGAAACAACTGTCTCCTCTCTCCACTCCTTCCTCAAGAGTACCAGCCTAACAAGCCGCATCGAGCCCCTTCTCTTTTTTTCGTTTTCTTTCGTTGCTATAATAAACATAAAATATAACTTATGTAGGGGAAAATAATTGAAAAGAACAATTAAAAAAATTTGTATTGTTTTTCTATTTTGTTTAATTTATTTTTTTGTTTTTTCCCAAATATATGCACAAGAATGGACGGAAACATATTGGGAACAACTTGAAATATATAAGGATGATTATGGAATTCCACACATTTTTTCAAAAGATATTCGTGCATTAGGTTTCGGATTTGGATATGTGCAGGCACAGGACCATTGGGAGTCAATGCTACTTTCATATCGTTTAGCAAATGGAAGGTTATCTGAGGTTTTAGGGGAAGGAGAAGAAGCATCAGACCGTTTTTCAATACAGGCTGGACATAGGTATTATGGCATATTAGCCTATAATAACTGTGACCCTACAACGAGGGAATTATGTGAAGGTTTTGCTGAAGGAGTAAATTCGTGGATTTTAGAAAATCGTGATAAATTACCAGATTGGGTAGATGGTGTCCAGCCTCAGGATATTTTTTCCTTATGGCATGCATTTATAGTTTCCCTTGCTCCAATGGATATACCTACTTTTCAAAAAAGACCCCCCGTCATAAAGTCAGGTTTTGCCTTTACAATATCTTCAGAAAAAAGTAGGGACAATACACCTATATTTGCCCTGAGTAGTCATCAATTTTATCAGGGTCCATTTCGCTGGTATGAAGCCCATCTTATATGTGGAGACTATAATGTATATGGTTGTACTCTTTATGGGTTACCCATACTTTTGCAGGGGCATTCCTTAAAACATGCATGGGCAATAACGCCTAATCAATCCGATTTTGCAGATGTGTTTATTGAAAATCCTATACACGATTCCGTTAGAAACCCCAAATCCATGTTAAACATGCCAAATAGAGAGGAAGATAAATCATTACTATTACTGCAATATATGTCTCAAAGTGATAGTTACTATGTAAAAACTGTAAATGGTTTAGAACAAAGATTTGTCCCGGTGCATATAACATCTCGAGGTCCACTTTTAGTTGGGGCTGGAAATGATTTCTTTTCTTGGAAAATTGGTGGGTATGAAGATGTAGGAATGTTTTTACAATTATGGGAAATGGGGAGAAGTAGTTCCTTAGAAAAATTTAAACAGGCGGTATATCTTCATCAACTTCCTTGTTTTCACATTCTATACATGGACAATTCAAATCAATCCTTTTACTTTTATTCAACAAAAGTAGGATTAAGAGAACCGCCGCCTGGTCTTTCTGAAACGGAGGTGGAACAAATACGAAACATTAATTGGACTACTCCCGTATCGTTAAAGTTCTATCCTATAGGGTGGAAATACCTGGTGCCACCAGAGTTACTTCCATCAATACAAAATCCTGCTGCGGGTTATATGCAAATTTGTGGAGGACCACCTCATTCGATAACTGATGATATAAAGATTTCCACTCCAGATTTTTCGATAAAGTATGTTAAAGATGTAGAAAATGTTGTAAGTAGAAGGATAAAAAGTGTTTTAAGAACGGAAAAAAGGTCTTTAAGGGAATTGCAATCACTGCTTTTGGAAGACCTCTCCTGTTTGGCTATTGAAGCATTACCCCGAATATTAAGTATTGCAAACAGCCATGAACAAGAATTACCCTCACTCCACCCTGACTTACCCCTTGCTGTTCAAATTTTGAATAGTTGGAATCTACGAATGACAACTGAGGGGTCTGCACCTGTTATTTTTAATCTATGGTCTCATTTTTTTAGTAAACAATCAGGATTTATTCCAAGTATCGAGTTAGAACCTTTTTATTCGCTAATGAATAAGAATAAAGAAATGGAAGGATATTGTTTAGAATCGTTAGCAAATGCGGTTCGTTATTTGAAGAATAACCGAAATAGCATAGACATAAACTGGGGAGACATACACCGCATACACAGAGGAGCCGAAGAATTTTCGTTAGGAGGGAGCGAAATTGCGGGAACGCCTTTTTTGCTATCAGAAATTCCTCCCGATATGGAACGATGGGGACATATTAATTATGGAATTGGATTCGCCCTTATAGCAAGATTAGGCTCGGTGATGGAATCTTACTCTATTCAACCTTTTGGCAATTCTGAGTCTATTCAATCACCGCATTATAAAGATCAATTGGATCTATTCCGTAATCGGCAAATGAAAAGGAACCGATTTTACCCGGAAGATATATACCGATTTGCAGAACAAGGGATAGGCAGGCGATTGGTTTTCATTCCACAGGGAGGTATAGGAGAAATTCGATGTAGCAGTAGTTCAAGAATTACTGTGTCCATGAATGCAACGATAGAACCTCCATCGGAACTTCCAGAAGGTTTAGTTCCTTTTTCAGTATTTATAAAACCGCAATATGCTCCAAAAGAGGCGCGAGTTCAATTTGCCGTAAGATTATATATCCCTAATGATATATGTGCCCCCGAAAATATCTCACAACTTTCCCTATATTATTATGATGTTTCTTCGGGATGGGTTCGTCCCGAGAATCAAAATTCAGACATTACAGAAGGTTTTGTTGAGGGTGTTCTCGATGTGGCTTCTATTTTTGCCATTTTAGGTCCTAAAGAAGTAGCGGTAGCCAACAACCAAGAAAAATTAGAAATGATAGAAAACAATCAACAAAATACAATGGGTCAAGGAATTTTTTCTCCGGGATTACCGGGTGAAATACCTTCTGCATTAAAGAAAAAGGGAAATTTCTTTTTCTCTATTCAAGGAGGACAAAAAAATAATACATTACCTAAACCTATGGATTTACCTGTGATAAGAAATGAAGATACCCAAGAACAGTTAGAAAACGCAAGTAAAGAGGACAAAAAAATAGAAAATCAAACGGATAATAAGAATAAACCTGCAGAAAAAGGCAGAAATAAAAACAAGACAACCTCTAAAGATATTCAAGCTAAACCAATCAAAAAAAATTTTACAATAAAGAAATAACCAATATTAAAATTACAGGGTTGTTCCTAACCATTCTTCAATAATTTTTTTATAATCTGCTATACTTCCATTCGATTCCCGATATTGCGTAACATTATTCCGTTCAGCAATTTCAAAAAAGCGTTTGGCACGAGATACCATTGTTGGGTCTTCATTTTTCATCTTCATGTCAGTATCTCTTTTTCTGGCTCTTTCCATAATTGTATAGTCAATACTTAATCTTGCCACCTTTACCCGCTCTAATACCTCGGGATTGTCTGCTACAGCATTTTCCGCCTTATCGAAAATAATCTCTGCCTGTTTTAACATATCAGGTGTTATATGTTTACCATTAGGACCTACCCAGATATTCATGTGGATTTCTCTTTTTTGGGTCGGTTTATGTATTAGTTTCAGGTATTCCATGATATAAGGTCCCGCATCTTCATAAAAAGCATCAACAAATTCAGTAATTGCTAATTTATCATCATAAGCAGGGTCCCATAATAATTTTGCGTTTAAGTAAGCACTGAGTTCATTAAATTCTCCATGTAAAGTTGTATAGGTATCCTGTTCAAATATACCTGTAACATTATGTTTTACAAAAAATCTTATGTTGGGTGCACGAACTTCGAGATTCGGGAAAGGAACTAAATAATGACTGAATGAAGTTACATAGTCCCAAACCCATAAACGATTGCATATTTGAGACCAGCCCTCTACATCCTTTACAAAATCACGATTCTGTTTTGACACACAACTTTCAAAAGGATGAGCAAAGCAGCACTCAATACTGCAAAGACGAATAATAACATTAGGTTCAGGACGCATTGTCTTTGGGGGTTTCCGCGACCATTGATAGGCAAGTGTATCTATAACCTTATCGGGAAATTCATCACGCACAGCACGAGCAACACTATTCACAAGGTATAATAGAGGACCCATCTGAGAATCTTCGGCGGTTGCTAATGCGGAACATTTCGGACATTGACAGAAATTATACCAGTCATTCTGAGAAACCGAGAATACTTTTGCTTCGGGATGTTCTCTCATCCATTTTTTAACTTCTTCTATGACTAACTGGATTACTTCTTCGTTGGTGCAACAGAGTTGTGTCCTTTCTTTAATTCTCTTTCCATCTACCATGGAAAAGTATTCGGGATGTGTGTCAAAATATTTTTCCGGTGGAACAAGGGCATCAAAAGTATGAACAAAACCATAATAAATAATTTTACTTCCGTGTTTTTCTTCAAGTCGGCAGGTATTTCCATTGGCACGATTACGGGCACACCAATCTCCATCTATAAATCCATCCATTGTAAAGGGTTCACGATATTCTAAAGGAGGTATAAAGATTTCATTCAGAGCAGGTAATGCAATGGTCTCCATTTTAGGAATTCTACTTACCGTAGGAGTAAACCAACGACAGCCTAAATGGTCATCAAGAACACCATAAACTCCGTATAAAGTTCCTCGGGGTTCTCCACCGGCAATAATGATGTTATCCTTTGTAACAAGCAGGTTATATCCTTCCTCTCCTAAATTTTCCCAATCAATTTTATAGTCTATATTTTCCAATCGCTTACTTTTCCCCAATATTATTTCTTTACCTTGAACAGGAGAAGCATCTGTAATAATAGGAATTTCTGCACCACTCATTTCTTTTATAAATTTTTGTAATTCTTCACTTGCATATTTCACAGAGGGAATACAATTTTCCGGGATAACAATACTACATTGAGGGGTTCCATTTTTTACAATTATGAAATAATCTCCCATAATCAACGAAGGTTTTCGGGCACAACCCGAAGTTATAACGAATAAGGCAAGCAATATTATCAGAGAGTTCTTTAAAAATTGCATATTCAATCTCCTATCTATTAATTTTAATCATGCTGTTACTATGATATATAAAATAATATAAATAACTTCAGAATTACGAATTTAAAATGAATATATTTGTAAAAAAATCTTTTCAGTTTTGTTTTGTCCTCCTCTACTTTCTGGTAGCCTATCAAAGTTTTTCTTTGAATTGCTTCAAAAAAGAGGATAAAAAATCACCTACTTATTCCATTTCAGATTCTACAACCCCTGTTTTGTGGGGCAAACCTTTGGAATATGGGTCGTTAAAAATATTAGCCATTGCTCCCCATTACTGTTCTCTGGATTTTGTAGAACTGGAAAAGCGATTGGATTGTTCTGTCCAATTAATCACTACAGAAGATGCTTCTCATTTAGGTTGTGACCCGCTGTGGGGGATATGGTGTAAGGAAGAACGCAAAAGTGAAAACATTATTAAGCAAATTAGAGATGATATAGAAAAAAAGTGGGACTTAATTATTATTGCAGGTATTGAATTAAATATTCTTCCAAAGGAAATTTACGAATCACTTATTAGCAAAACTTCAAAGGGATGTGGTTTCCTTATAATTCCGTCTACCCCTCTAATACCTACTCAACCTCATCCTATAGAAGAATTTATTAACAATCTGGAACCCAATACAGAACCTTCCGAACGATGGGCAAATTTATTTTCAGGTTGGAACAACGGTATAAGAGATATTATAAATAGTATTAAGGTTACATGTGCAGAATTTGAAAAAGGGAAGATTATTTATATCCAGAATTATTTAAATGGTGTATTAAACCATGCCCTTTTACCTGAAAAAGCGGTTACTGAAGAGATGATTTGTTTGGAAAATGCATGGGCAGGTATTATTTCGTTAATACTCTGGGGCAGTGGCATATCACAAGGTTGCAAAATAATAAATGTATCTGATGCAAAACCTACGGGTCCTGTCGAAGAAGAAATCCCACCTGAATTACCCATGATGGTTATTCAAAATTTAAATCAATCTTTATTAGGTCCCGGAACTTATCCCTTTTATATTGAATTAGAAAGAAAAGAAAGACAAAAAATAGATGAAATAAAAATTCAAATACGCAGGGAAAATGAATTTTATTCATATCAGCAATATGAGTTTAAGCCCAATATCCAAAATAAAGGACGAACTTTTACACAGGTAGAATTGCCTGTGGGGGCAGGAAATTACTTTTTTGATATATGGCTCATCCGTAAGAAAAAAATATTGGATTTCTTTTCCAAACGATTTACATTTAATTCCTGGCCTGATATTTTATCTGTAGAACCCAATAAAAATTATGTTTTTCCCAATGATTCTATTAGCCTCAAAATTAATGTTCCACCCAACATAATGGAAAGCAGAGAAGGAACCATTGTTGTTCAAGGGATTGATAATTATCCCTATTTAACAAACATGGAGGGAAATTTAGTTTGTGAGCAGAGCCAACCTATAACAGGAAAGGGGGGAGAGGTTCGTATAACAATAAACTTTGCTAATCTTACCGGTAATTACTTAAAAATAAATATATGGGGAACGCCTGTTCGAGTAACTTCTTTAGGCACAAATTATTCCAACTTATTTTCCTATCGTTCTCTTTTTATCCCTGTTCAAAGAAAAATATTTAATAGGGGATGGAAAGATTTTGTTCAACTTAATAATATTCGCGAATATAATCAATTACAAATAGCAAAATTCTTAATGAATAATTTTAATTGTGGTAATTATCTTTCTTTAGAACAGTATAAACTACCAGGAATTACAAAACTTTACCAGCCTTGTATTGTTCAAGTGGCAGAAGAGACCGTTTCCAATGCCACTAATAAAACGCAGAGAGAACCTTGTATAAATGATGAGAATTACCAAAATAAAGTAAAAGATAATTTAAATCATACGCTCAATTATATGACTATACCAACGCCTTATGCTATTTCATTAGGTATGAATAATTGTCTGGTACAAACAGAGGAATGGGTCTGTTTTTGTGAAAACTGTATAAACAAATTCATGCAATTTTGTCATTTATATGAATATTTAGAAACTATACCTGGATTAACAGGAAAATTTGAATATGAGAATATCGAATTGCTGAGAGAGAATGTTATAAATAAAAGTTTTCCTGCTTATTTATCTTTTTACAGAAAGTTTATGGAAGATAGTTTGATAAATTTTGAAGTAGACATAAAAAATAAATTAACACCATTTTTTCCTAACATTCCAATAGGATTTCGATATTACAATGGAAAAAATAATAGAACAGATATTGATTGGGTTGAATATATTAATTCTATGGATTGGGTTGTTCTGGAACCTGAACCTTTTAACTTTGCACTTGCTCCTTATATTAAATCAAAAGGAAAAGCCTTCTGGGTATGCTTTGATTTTGCTAATTCCCAACAGACACAGCAGGGAATGATATGGAATTATTGGAATGCAGTATTCAATCAAGCAAATGGTGTATGGCTAAAAAATGTAAATGGTGATATGTATAATTCATTACCTATTAAACTGTTCGATAAAGATGGAAATTTAACGCCCGAAATATGTTCACTTTTGCATATATCCGAGCGACTTAAAGGAGGTATAAAAGATTTCATCCTCCAATTAAAACCCGACTTTAATGAAGAAGTAGGTATTTACCTATCACCTGAAAATCTTTTTTTAACGACGAATATCCCAGAATTCAGTCATAGAGATTCCTTTACCTATTTTACACGACTATTAAATGGGTATGGAATAAATCCGATAGTTGTTACAAAAGAAGATATTTTAAAAAATAGTCAGATGAAAGTTTTAATTTTACCCTGTTGTCTATGGCTGTCAGAAGAAGAGATAGAAAATTTATCCGAGTTTTTAATCAATGGTGCTATTATTGCGGATATTTCTCCTGGAATTGTAAGCAATAATGATTTAACTATGGAATTGCGGAAATTAATGGATAATCGTGATGTTCGGAAAGAAACGATTAAGAATGATAGTGTTTTTTTATTAAATGAAAGTTTATCTAAAAATATAGGACTTGAACCCATAGAAGATTTGAAAAAGAAAATAAGATTTATACAGGATATATTAATAAAAAAGGAGGTTTACAGTCCTTTTTTACATGAAAACGAATGGATAGATGGAAAATTTTATTCGTTTAACGAAAAAAGATTTATAGTCTGGTTACCTAATTTTGAGCCAATTGCTGTGAATAATGAATCCAAAATTAATTCAGAGATATATAAAGAAAAAGAATTATGGGATTTATTCAATGAAAAAAGAATTAAATCAAAAAAAAGTATGCAAATGAATGTACATAATTCACACCCATTTTTTATTTGTGCTAATCTATACTTGTTAAAAGAAGTGAAACTCTCTATTCCAGAAGTAATAGAATCCGGGAAGCAGTTGCCTATTAAAATTGAATTAAAACAAAAAGGAAAAGAAAAAATATTTTTTGACCACTGGGTAAATATTGAACTAAAAACAAAAGGTGATAAAAAAGGGATTGTAATTAACTCACAGATTGTTAAAACAAATAAGGAAGGTAAAGGGGAAACCTATATTGCTATACCTAAAAATCTACCTGCAGGGTGGTATGTTGTGGTAGCAAAAGAAATAACAACCGGCACTACAATAGAGAAAACGATTAAGATACATGATTAGATTGTTATGAATGATTGCGTGAGAGAGTAGAGGGGACAGATGGGACAAATGAGACACATGAGACAAATGGGACGGATGAGATAAAACATGGTCGTCCAGTATCCGCTGCAGACCTGCGGATAGATGGGACGAATGGAACGAATGAGACAGATGGGGTAATACATGGTCCTCCACTATCCGCTGCAGACCTGCGGACAAATGGGATGAATTAAACGAAAAATTGTTGTAGCATAGGTATTTTTATATGAAAAAAGAATGGGATGGATAGGCAAATAGCAAAAGTGCTTCGTAGAAACATTGTTGATATAATTAATAAACTTCTGTGTATTTTATAATAAATATGTTTAAAATATTTAAATTACAATTTATTTGCATATTGTTTTTTATAATGATTTAAATATTATTAAATAATTCCTTTAAATATTTAGATATATAATAGTAATTATATTTAATATTTTAAAAAAATTAAATAATTTATGTTTTTATTTGACTTTAAATATAAAAATGCTTTATAAGATATATTTTAGTGTTCACTTTAAACTTTTAACATTAAAAGAAGGAATTGGGCTATGAAAAAGCAAATGACTATCGGAAAAAGATTACTTATGGGCTTCGGTTTTTCAGTAATTATTTCAATTTTGCTTGGGATTATTGCAGTATTTTCTCTAAATAGGGTCAATGGAGGATTGGAACAAGTTGTGAAAAGAGATCTTCCTTTTATGCAAAATCTTCTGCAAATCCGGATATATTTTACAAGAATAGATGCTGCTGAAAATACTTTATTATCTAATATATCATCAAATGAACGAGATGAAAGAATGAAGCAGTTTGTAGAAGATAAAAAGGTAATTGACCAACTCTTCACAGATATAGATAGTCTTGAAAAAACAGAACAGGAAAAGAAAATGTGGGAGGATTTCAAATCTACATTTTCTCTTTGGTGGAAAGACCATGAAAAATATGTAGAAATTGTTAAAGAATTTCAAAAATATAATTTAAGAAATCCGATGGAATTACAGAGAGATATAAAGCAATTTATAGGGGACCATTATAAATTATGTAATGCGGTTCGAGATTATATAATAACAGGTAAAGATTTTGAAGGAGGGGATGACTATACTGCATGTAATTTTGGTAAATGGCTTTCCACTTATAAATCAGATGATATAGAAACAAATACTATTATAGAGCAGATAAAAGTTCCCCATCAAAAATTTCATGAAGAAATAAAGAATATTAAATTAACATTGGCACAAGGGGATAAAGATACTGCTATGCAATTACTCAACAATATTGCGGATGATATGAAGAAGGTGTTTGATGGTTTTGATTCATTGTTATTAACAGCAGAGAAAGCAAATGAAGTATATAAGAAAATGTCTGAGCAGGCTCTTGTTGGTAATTATGCTAACTATTCTAAAGCAAGAGACATACTTGCACAACTTGTGGGTGATATAGAAGAAAAAACTAATACAGAAGGCACATCGGCAATGAGAACAGGTTCAGTAGCCATTCTATTTTATGGAATAATGGTTACATTGAGTATTATTGTTACTATTGTAATTAGTATTCTTATCTCTCGTTCTATGAATAAAGTTATGCAGGATATAAGTTCACGGTTGAAGGACGGAGCATTGCAAGTTTCATCTGCATCAGAGCAGGTATCTCAGGCAAGTCAATCCTTAGCCTCTGCGGCAAGTGAGCAGGCTTCCAGTACAGAAGAAACTTCTGCATCCTTAGAAGAACTAAACTCTATGATACAACAAAATGCATCAAATGCCTCTCAAGCAGAGCAAATGATGAAAGAAACGCAATCTACAATAATGAAGTGTGTTGAAGCTACTAATATTTTATTGAACAATATGCAAGCATTACAAAAAGCATCCGCCAACACAGCCGGTATAATTAAGACCATAGATGAAATTGCATTTCAGACAAATTTATTAGCACTAAATGCGGCGGTTGAAGCAGCACGAGCAGGAGATGCAGGAAAAGGCTTTGCGGTAGTAGCAGAAGAGGTCAGAAGATTAGCCCAACGGAGTGCAGAAGCGGCAAAAAATACTCAACAGATGATAGAAGAATCTGTAAAAAGAGCAGAGGAATCAATACAGGAAAGTGCACAGGTTAATGATGCATTAACAAAGGTTCGAGAAATCGCTGATAGAGTAAATACACTAATCGCGGAAGTGAATTCAGCTACAAATGAACAAGCAAAAGGAGTAGAACAAATTAATACGGCTGTAATGGAAATAAATAAAGCAACACAAGAAGTAGCCGCTAATTCAGAAGAATCCGCTTCAGCAAGTGAAGAATTAAACGCACAAGCAAATGAAATGTTATCTCTAATCAGGCAGTTACAATCCTTAGTTGGAAATGTAGATACGGATGGTACCCATTTAACAAATATAACAAGTAGTAGAAAACAACATAAAATTGTTGATACATCAATAAAAAAAGAAGACCGACGGAAGCCGAAGAGTATTGGACACGCATTACCTGCTTCTCATACTGCAAGCAAAGGAGATGTAGTTAATCCACAACAAGTTATTCCGTTAGATGATGAAGATTTGAAGGGATTTTAAATTTGATAGAAAGTATGGGACCCTATTCGTGGCTATAATATAGCCACGAATAGGGTGTTATGGTTGTATAATTTGTGCTAAAATAATAAAACCATAGATTTGGATGTGATATTACATGGAGATTTATATATGGCGGAAACAGGAATCCAGGCAACTATAGAAAAACTAAGTGAATTGGCGGTATTTGTGAGTCCTGGAGATTTACAAGAATTAGCACAAATGCATACTTGTTTAATTGAGATACGGGAATGGGCAAAATCACAGGGGTTTAGCAAAACAGCAATAGTAGCAGATAATAGTGCCGACTGGATAGAAAGGATTGTATTACAGGAGATGGAAAATCCTGATGAGGCACTGAAAATTTTATCTCAGGTAATTAGTTCCTTTCAGCAGATAATTTTAGCAAATATAAGTGAAAACGACATTATTTATCCGAACGAATTACAACAAAAGAAAACGGGAAATATAGTTGTACAGGGTTCAGGTCAAATTTTTGAATTACCTGAAAATGTAGACCCGGAAATATTCCAACAATTTATTCAATCTCAAGATTCTAATTTAGAAGAGATGGAAGCATTGTTATTAAGTTATAATAAAGAGGGGGAGAATAAAGAAATAATCGCCGAATTAAAAAGGAAGGTTCACACACTTAAAGGAGAGACCGGGATTTTAGGTTTAAGTGATATTCAAGACCTATGTCACTTAGCGGAAGACCGAATTGAGCAAGGGGTAACCCAAGAATTGATTGACGATTTATTTGCATTAAAAGACTGGCTGAAAAAGAAATTTGATGCTATTGCTGGTAAGGGACCCATGCCTCCGTTTCCTAATGAGTTAAGAAGGAAGTTAGCGAAAGAGACTCGAAAAGAAGAAGGAGGAAAAACAGAACAACCAGCAACGAATGTAAAAAAATTTGAACCTAAAGTTTTAGAAGGTGACATTGATTTAGTAAAAGATTTTGTTCAGGAGGCAACTGAACATTTAGATAATTGTGATGTCCATTTACTCACGCTGGAAACGGATCCGGAAGAGAACGATGCGTTAAATGCTGTATTTCGTGCCTTTCATACAATTAAAGGGGTATCCGGTTTTTTGGGATTGGATGAGATTAAACAAATATCTCATGAAGCGGAAAATTTATTAGACCGTGCGAGAAAAAAAGAATTGTTACTTGTAGGTGATGCTATTGATGTTGTATTTGAAGCGGTAGATGCATTAAAAGAGTGTGTGGAAGCGGTTCGAAAGGCATTAACTACAGGTGAACCTATAATTCCGAGAGAAAATTCTGGAGAATTGATTGAAAATATACATCAAGTTTTACAGGGTAAAAAGATAACAACAATATCTCGTGAAAAGCCAAAGAAAAATATAGCCAAATTGGGTGAAATAATGGTAGGTTCCGAATCTGTCTCTGAAGACAGTGTGCAACGAGCCCTTACCTTACAGAAAAGCCCAACGGAACCTGTCAAAGTGGGAGAAATACTGGTCAAATATAATGTAATTTCTTCCAAACAATTAGAAAAGATTTTGGAATTACAAAAAAATGAGTTTCCCAATAAACTCATAGGAGAACTTGTAGTAGAATTAGGTTTTGCCACTGAAGAGGATATCCAAAATGCATTAGAAAAGCAGAAACAATCTCAGGAACCTCCTAAATTAGGCGAATTATTAATTCAAACGGGTGAAGCCGATGCGAAGGAAGTTGTTCAAGCCCTTCGAACACAAAGGGCACAGTCTTTAGCACCTCAAGCAACTGTAGCAGAGGCAATAAAAGTAGATGCAAATCGGTTAGATCAACTTGTGGACATGATTGGTGAGTTAGTTATTGCTGAATCTATGGTAGTAAGAGAGGTGGAGTTACAGGGAGATTTATATACGGATTTATCAAGACATGTGGGTCAATTGGATAAGATAACGAGAGAATTGCAACTTATGGCAATGTCTCTCCGCATGATACCGATAAAAAGTACATTTCAAAAAATGGCACGATTGGTTCGTGATTTATCCAAAAAAACAGGAAAACTGATTGAATTTCATACCAGCGGTGAAGACACAGAATTAGATAAGACTGTAGTTGATAAGATAGGTGACCCACTTGTCCACATGGTCCGAAATTCTGTAGACCATGGGATTGAAAGCAATCCGGAAGAACGAGTGAAAAAGGGTAAACCGCCCATTGGAAATATATATCTTAGAGCCTACCACTCCGGGGGAAATATACATATACAAGTTGAAGATGATGGTGCAGGACTTAATCGAGAAGCGATTATAAAAAAGGCAATAGAGAGAGGGATTATTCGTTCTGAAGAGGGTTTGTCGGACCGTGAAATATGGAATCTTATATTTGAACCGGGCTTTTCCACAGCACAGGTCGTAACAGAGGTATCTGGTCGTGGTGTAGGAATGGATGTGGTTAAAAAGAACATAGAGGCTTTAAGAGGACAGGTAGATATTCAATCTACACCTGGAAAAGGGACGGTATTTACCATACGATTACCATTGACATTGGCAATTATAGATGGGATGGTAGTCCGTGTTGGGGCGGAAAGATATATTATCCCAACATTGTCTATTATCATTTCTCTTAGACCCACAGGAAAAGAAATAAACACGATTGTGGGGAAAGGGGAGGTTCTTTCATTTCATGGAAAATTAATCAATTTATATAGATTAAACAGATTGTTTAATATTCCTAACGCAGTTGAAGACTATACAGATGGAACTGTGATAGTGGTTGAGGCAGGGAATACGCAAATTGGTTTATTGGTAGATGAGATATTGGGTCAACAGCAAATTGTTATTAAATCTTTGGGAGAAGCATTAAAAGGTGTTCCTGGAATCGCAGGGGGAGCCATTATGCCGGACGGGAAGGTAGGTCTTATTTTAGATATTGCTGGAATATTAAAAGTAGCAGAAGAATCTGTTACTTTTGTATAAGTATAAAGATTGTGTAAAATAAATAAAAGAAACAGAAGGAATGTAGCCATGACAGAACAAGAGAAAACCACAGGCAAGCATGATTTAAAATCATTGGCAGGTAAGTATCTTACATTTAAATTATCCCATGAGACCTATGGGATAGAGATACTGAAGGTTCAAGAAATTATTGGATTAATGAGCATCACATCCATTCCAAGAACACCCAATTTTGTAAGAGGTGTAATTAATTTACGAGGCAAAGTAATTCCTGTTATCGAACTTCGTAAGAAATTTGATATGGAAACTGTGGAAGATACAGACCATACCTGTATAATCGTTGTTCAGGTAATGGGAAGTGGTAGTCCTATAACTATGGGTGTAATCGTAGATGAAGTGTCAGAGGTTGTAGACATAGCAGAAAATCAAATAGAACCCGCTCCATCCTTTGGTGCAAGTATTGACACAGCATTTATTATGGCAATGGGGAAATTAGGTGAAGCAGTTGTTATACTCTTGGATATTGACAAAGTATTAACTGCAAATGAGATACAAAGTCTGAGTTCTATTTAATAAACTTTAAATAAATTATAATTTTAATTGTAAGGGAGATATATGAAGGCTGAGAATATAAATCCTTTTATAGAGAGTGTATATGATTTGTTTTCCACCATGTTAAATGCAAAAGCGGAAAGGAAAAATGTGGGAATTGCAAAATCAGCCAATCCAAGGGACATAATGGCACTAATCGGGATTAGTGGGAGAGTCCGTGGAATGGTGGCTCTTGCATTTCCTGTTTCTACCGCTCTTGCTATGGTGAATAAATTACTAAACACCGATATAAAGATTATGGATGATACTGTATCTGATGCTATAGCAGAAATGGTGAATATCGTAGCGGGAGGTGCAAAAGCGAAGTTGAATACAGGTAATGAAAAGCCCTTGGATTTAAGTCTGCCTACAGTAGTTCGTGGTGGAGATTTTTCGGTAGATTATCCTACAAATTCGGTTTGGATAGAAATAAATTTTGATAGTGATTTAGGTCCGTTTACATTACGGGTCACATTTGAACCTGAAAAATAGGAAAGAGGTGGAAACAATGAGAGCATTGGTTGTTGATGACTCCGCAGTAATGAGAAAGGTATTAATAGGGGCATTGAGTCGTGCGAATATAAATGAGGTTGACCAGGCAGCAGATGGAGCAGAAGCCGTTCAGGCTGTCCAACAAAATGAATACGATATTATTCTTATGGATTGGAATATGCCCAATATGTTAGGAATTGACGCTTTGAAAGCCATTCGTGAAATGGGCAAAACAATGCCGATTATTATGGTCACAACGGAAGCAGAAAAAAGTAGAGTTTTAGAAGCATTAAAGGCAGGTGCGACTAATTATGTAATTAAACCTTTCGAACCTAACACTATCGTGGGAAAAATTCAAGAAGTCTTAAACAAAAGTAAAGGCTAATAGAAAAACGAGAAAATAAATGTCAAAAGAATTGACATCGTATCAACAGGTATTTATTGAACCGGGGTATATTTATCTTCCAACTGTTCCTACAAATTTATATGCTGTTTTAGGGTCATGTGTATCTGTCTGTCTATGGGACAAAAAATTGAAGATAGGTGGAATGAACCATTTCCTTTACCCAAGTGTATCCTCAAAAGACAAAGCTACTTCCCAGTATGGTAATGTGGCAACACTCCAATTAATACAAATGATGGAAAAGGCAGGAGCCAAAACAAATTCAATTTTTGCTCAAATTGTGGGAGGTGCTGTTCCTCCTTTTAACAGTAAAAATAAAGATATTGGCAAAGATAATGTAGAAATAGCCCGAAAAATTTTGAGAAGTAAGGGTATAAAAATTGTATCAGAAGATGTAGGCGGGAACATGGGCAGAAAAATTGTTTTTAATAGTTATACAGGCCATATAATGGTTTTAAAGGTTTATCAAATACGCAAAGATGATTGGATATTAGAATTACCTGAAGAATAAAAGATAATATGGATAACAACTTATTTAACAAATTTCGGCAATTAATATATGAAGTCAGTGGTATTCATTTAAGTGACCAGAAAAAAGCCCTTGTAGTGGGAAGACTTTCAAAAAGAATTCATACTTTGGGAATAAATGATTTTAAGGATTATTATGAATATGTAATAAATGACAAATCAGGACAAGAAATTATTAAACTGATAGACTATATTTCAACAAATGTAACTCATTTTTTTAGAGAAAGTGACCATTTTGACTTTTTGAAAGAGAAATTAATTGAGTGGAAAGAAGAGGGACAAACGAAATTTCGGATATGGTCAGCTGCATGCTCTACAGGAGAAGAGCCCTATACCATTGCTATTACAGCAATGGAAGCCCTTAATAGTACTTTTGTAGATTTAAAAATTCTTGCTACAGACATATCTACACGAGTATTGGAACAATGTAAAAAGGGGGAATATTATGCTCATAAAGTAGATAATATTCCAGGTTATTTATTACAAAAATATTTTGAAAAAAAGAAAGTTAATAATGATTGGGTATATGTAGTATCCGATAGAATTAAAAAGTTAATTACATTTTCGAGGTTAAATTTGATAGAAGCTCCCTATCCTATGAAAGGACCTTTTGATGTTATATTTTGTAGAAATGTAATGATATATTTTGATGAGAAAGTAAGAACCATGCTGGTTAATGAAATGTATCGTCTTCTTAAGCCCAAAGGATACTTGTTTGTTGGACATTCCGAAAGTATTACATCTTCGCAGACAGGATTTCGAATAGTAAAACCTTCTGTTTACTATAAACCATAGATTTAGATATTAAAGGTGTGATAAGGTGTTGATCACAGTAAATATATCCGATATGAAAGTTTCCAGCAACCCGGAGGATGTGTTGGTAACATATTCTCTGGGTTCATGCGTTGGCGTCACTTTGTATGACCCTCTTCAAAAAATAGGTGGACTTATTCATTGTATGTTACCTCTGTCAAAAGTTGACCCTGAACGAGCAAAAGAAGTTCCGTATATGTTTGTTGATACAGGTTTGCCTTTAATGTTACAAACGCTAATTAATATGGGCGCCAATAAGAGTAGAATTGTTGCAAAAATAGCAGGAGGTGCTGTTTTGTTAGATGACAATGGGATGTTCCGAATTGGAGAAAGAAATCATATTGTAGTGAGAAAACTCCTTTGGAAAAATAATATACTAATCTCATCGGAAGATGTTGGTGGAACAATAGCAAGAACAGTATACTTACAAATTAATGATGGTAAAACGATAATTAAAAGTGCCGGGAAAGAATATGAATTATAACCAGGAAAGATAAAATGACTATTCGTGAAAAAATTTTAGAAAAGATTAAAGAAGTCCCTGCTTTCCCTTCAAATACTACTCATATTTTAAATAAGATAAATAATAAAGAGTCCCAAATCTTAGATATAGCCAAAGAAATAGAAATGGACCCAACCTTAACTGCAAATATATTAAAGTTAGCCAATTCCGCATATTTTGCAGGACCTAAGAAGATAAGCACTGTTCGGGAGGCAGTTGTATTATTAGGGATAAACAGAATTCAGCAGATGATTATAGCGTCAGCCATTTTTCCTACAGTTGTAAAACCACTTCGCGGATATGATTTGCCGGCAGGAGAATTAATAAAACACTTAGTAGGGACTGCAATAGCCAGTGAATTATTGGGAAAAGAATTAGAAATAGATATTCCTCCATACACTTTTACAGTAGGGTTGCTCCATGATATAGGGAAGATTGTATTGGGAACATTTGTAGAAATAGATGCAGAACCGATATTGAAGAAAGCATACGAAGAAAAACTGTCTTTTGAAAAAGCAGAGAAAGAAATTTTAGGAATCGACCATTCAGAAGTAGGTGCTTTATTAATGCAGGAATGGCATTTCCCTAACAACTTAGTTCAGCCTATTCTATATCACCATGACCCGGACAATGCCCCGGAAGAATATCGTCTGGTTACGGATTTTGTTCATATTGCAAGTAATGTATGTTTGGAATGCGGTATTGGCTCAGGAATAGACGGCTTAAATTACTCAAACAATATTAATTCTATAGAACGATTGAACATAGATATGCAAGTGGTAGAAATTGTTTTATCTAAATTAATTGGGGAGATAGATTTATTCATGGGAAATTTAAAATCAGGAGATATTACATGAGTATCAATATTTTAATTGTTGATGATTCTACAACAGTTCGAGCCGTTATAGAAAAGACTTTACGATTATCCGGTGTAGAAATAGGTAATATTTTACATGCAAGCAATGGGAAAGAAGCATTAGAGACATTACGAAATAATTGGGTTGACCTTGTATTAACCGATATTAATATGCCTATTATGAATGGGGTAGAACTGATAAATGAAATGAGTCAGGATGAAATTTTAAAGACTATTCCTATTGCTATTGTATCCACAGAAGGAAGTCAAACGCGTGTTGAAGAATTAAAATCAAAGGGAGTTAAGGCATATCTTAGAAAGCCGTTTACACCGGAATCATTAAAAAAATTAGTAATAGATTTATTAGGAGTATCTGAAGATGAATCAAACAGATAAAGAATTAATTAAAAAAGTTTTAACAGATGTAGCAAAAGAATTTGCTTTTATGTTTGCAGATGACTGGTCTGAGCAACAAGATGTAGACCCACCTTATATCCGTGCAGAGATGTCTTTTTCTGGACCTTATACAGGCAAGGCAATAATGGCAACTCCGGAAGATTTGTGTAAAGAAATGATGAGCAATGTTTTAGGTATTGATGAAGAGGAAACGGATATAGAAGTAGAACCGAAAGATGCTCTTTGTGAGTTTTTAAATATTTTTTGTGGTAATTTTTTGACTTCCTTAGCTGGAACAGAACCTGTCTTTGAACTTCAACCTCCTTCTGCGGATGAGATTAATGATGAACAATGGGAAAAGATAAAACAAGACGCAAATTTCGTCAAGTTAAATTTGGACGATTATCCTGTATATATATCTGTGGAATATGAAAAAGAACAAAAGGATGCAGTATAACAATGGGTGATAGAAATATATCAGGGATAGATATTCCAGGAGTAACAAGACCTATAAAAGTCCTTATTGTTGATGATTCTGCAATGGTACGGAGTATTCTACAAAAGGAATTATCGAAAGACCCTAATATTGAAGTTATTGGAACTGCTCCTGACCCCTATGTTGCCCGTGATAAGATTGTACAGTTAAAGCCTGATGTCATTACATTAGATATAGAAATGCCCAGGATGGACGGTATAACCTTCCTGAAAAAATTAATGCAGTATTATCCTTTGCCTGTGATTATTGTTTCCTCTCTTACTCCTAAAGGAGGGGAATTGGCAATGGAGGCACTTGAAGCAGGTGCTGTTGAAGTCTTGTGCAAACCTGGAGCAGCATATACCGTAGGAGATATGTCCGTAGAATTAATAGATAAGATAAAAGCATCTGCACGAGTGCGTGTGCAGAAAAAAGAAATAAGCACGACATCTGCAACCACAGCATACAAAAAATTATCTTTAACAAAAACAACAAATAAAGTTGTTGTTATAGGTGCTTCCACAGGAGGAACCGAAGCATTAGCCAAGGTATTAAGGGTAATGCCACCCAATGCACCGGGGATTGCAATTGTCCAACACATGCCTGAACATTTTACCCGTTCTTTCGCTGACCGATTAAATGAATTATGTGATATTGAGGTAAAAGAAGCAAGCAATGGAGATTCGGTAATTCCAGGACGGGCTTTGATTGCACCGGGGAATTATCACATGCTCTTAAAGCGGTCAGGAGCCAATTATTATGTAGAGGTTAAATCGGGTCCATTAGTATCCAGGCATCGCCCATCCGTTGATGTTTTATTCAAATCAGCCAGTCAATACGGTGGTAAAAATGTAGTCGGAGTAATTATGACGGGAATGGGAAAAGACGGTGCAGAAGGAATGAAACTAATGCATGAACAAGGTGCAAAAACTATCGCTCAGGATGAATCTACCTGTGTGGTATTTGGTATGCCGAAAGAGGCTATTGCATTAAATGCAGTTGATTATGTTGTGCCTTTAGATAAAATACCACAAAAAATCCTGGAACTTGCATCAGAATAAATAATTATTCTATGATATGCCCAATCAACATGTAGAAAGGAGGTGAAACGAAAATAACCTGACTAATGTATAGGGAAGAACGGTGAAAGTCCGTCGCAGACGCGCTGCTGTAACCGGGGACGAAAGTCACAAAAAGCCACTGGTATAACGGGAAGGCGTGATAAGTAGGGTGAGCCGGAAGCCAGAAGACCTGCATTGGTTAGGAAGATTTACTGTAACAACTCGCGGAAAGGTTGTTGCGGGATGGCAATTTCCCCTCTGAAAAAGCCTACCTGCCTGCTTTTCCTCCCTTTAAGCAATGAAAAAGTTAAACTCTAATCAATTTTGTAACCAGAAGGAGGAAAATTATGTTTCCCTATAATTGTTTTAAATCCATTTTTATTTGCAGTTCATTTTTATTAGTATTAAATACCGTTGCAGAGACAGTAATTCCTTTGCCTAATATACCACAACCTGCACCCGGTTCATACTTTGTTACTTCCGCTCCACTTAATGACGGTACTTTCTTAATTTGGAATGGAAACCAGGTCTATAAACAGCTTGCTCCCAAAAATGATGCATATTCCTTAATTGCAGAAGGCTATCAAGGAGACCCCGCATTTGTTGCAATTAGTCCTGATGAAAAGAAGGCAATATTAGGACAGGGATATTTGGGAGATATATATCTCCTTGATTTAACAAATCCCCAAGATTTTACACCGCTATCTATTATTGCAAATATCAGCCATTATTATGGTATTTACTTAACATCAGAGTTGCTATTGCTTGATATTACAAAACCTGACTTTTCAGGTAGTGAAATTCATATTTTGCCAGTAAACACAAAAAGTGGAAACACTACACAATTCGTTTTATCGAAACCTAAATCGTCAAACAAAGATATGGTAATTGATAAGCCACCCTTTGCCTATTCGGCTACATTAGCAAAAGATGGCAATTGGGTATACATAACAGATGGGAATACCAGAGAAATACGAAAATTTNCNNTNTCNTCGCTAATAAATGCTTATAATACACATACAAATCTTGTTTGGGAAACAGATGGGACTCTTATTGGNACATCCGGAAGGTATTTTTCNGGAGGAGTTTCAGGAATTAGTATAGATAACTTACTAATCATCGGTGGTTCTGAAGGCTTTATGCTTCCGGGCGGGATACAAGAAGTAAATCCGACTACAGGTGAAATTGTTCGCGTTTGGGACCCTGCAAATAATCAGGGATATTATTCTGCTTTTTATAATTCCTACTCAGATACAATATTAGCAATAGTTTATAACATGGGATATCTTATTGTTAGGACAGAGCAGGAAGAATGTCCGGATTGCAAACCTATTAGAAAGTCTATTTATCGTGCTGGTGAGGATGTATGTCTGGACATATTTGGAGAAACAATTCCTGAAGGTTCGCAATTCACATGGAGTAAAATAAATGGTGATATAAGTACAAATCCAAGAATATCGGGGATACATTGTAAAAAATTATTAATCTATAATGCACAACCCGAAGATACAGGAACATATATATGTACTTACGGCAATGAAAAAGCCATGTATACACTTCATATCATTGTTACAGAAAATAGCGTGCCTTTATATAGTCCTCTATTTCTTTTAACAACGATTGTTTTGTTAAGTTTAACATCTATTTACAGATTAAAAAAGAGACCATTAATTTAGCCATTTTTCTTAAAACAGATGGAGAATACATAAAAGAGAGAACTTCTTTAGTTCTCTCTTTTTGTATGAATAAGTTCTCATCTGTAAATGTTTATAAAAATTTTGGTAAAATCTATATACCTCATTATGCAATTCTTTAATATCAAATGGAGATAATATCGTGAAAAGTTTTGAAATTCGTGAGAGTTATTTAGATTTTTTTAAGAACAGAGGTCATGTTATAGAAAAAAGTGATACATTAATTCCCAAAAATGACCCTACATTACTTTTTACCAGTGCAGGAATGGTTCAGTTTAAACCTTATTACACGGGGGAGGTTCCTGTTCCATATCGGAGGGCTACAACAGTACAAAAATGTTTAAGAGCAGGAGGAAAAGCCAATGATTTGGAGGAAGTAGGGAAGACCTCGCGTCATCTGACTTTTTTTGAAATGCTTGGTAATTTTTCTTTTGGTGATTATTTTAAGAGAGAGGCTATCCAGTGGGCATGGGAATATTCAACACAAATTATGAAAATAAAGCCTGAACAAATATGGGTATCGGTCTATGAAGAAGATGATGAGGCTTTTGATATTTGGAACAAGGAGATTGGAGTTCCTGAAAAAAGAATAGTTCGTCTGGGAGCAAAAGACAATTTTTGGGGTCCTGCAGGTGATTCGGGTGCTTGTGGTCCCTGTTCAGAACTTCTTTTTGATAAAGGTGAAGAGATAGATCCGCATGCTACACCCGAAAATGACCCTCATGAGCGTTTTTTAGAATTCTGGAATCTGGTATTTCCTCAATATGACCAGCAGGTAGATGGTACTCGTTTACCGTTAAAAAATCGGGGCATTGATACGGGTATGGGATTAGAACGAATGTGTTTATTATTGCAAAATAAGACAACTGTCTTTGATACCGATGTTTTGTTCCCAATTATAGAAACTACGCAAGAAATTGCAGCATGTTCCTATCAAGAAAATCCTGTTCCTTTCCGTGTCATAGCAGACCATATTCGAGCATTATCATTTATGACGGCTGATGGGATTTTACCAGCAAATGAGGGTAGGGGATATGTTTGGAGAAGAATATTAAGACGGGCTTCACGATTTGGTAGAGAAATTGGGTTGGTCAAACCCTTTCTATATAAAATCTCCAAAGTTGTAATTCAAAATATGGGCAAATATTATCCGGAATTGATAGAAACACAAACACAAATTGAAAAAATTATACACCTTGAAGAAGAGCGTTTTGGCAGTACTCTCTCTCGTGGTATGGATATACTGAAAGAACTTTTCGAAGATATGAATAGTAAAGGAGAAAAACTTATACCGGGTGAGATCCTTTTCAAACTTCATGATACATACGGCTTCCCCCTTGATATAGTGAAAGATATGGCTGAAGAAAAGGGTTTTGAATTAGATGAAATGGGATATTCAGAAGCAAAAGAAAAACAAAGAGAAGCCACACGGAAAACCTGGGTAGGGAGTGGTCAGCAGGAAATATCCCCTGTGTATCACCAGATTTTAGCCCAACATGGTGAAACGGAATTTATAGGTTATGAACAAAATACTGCGGTTTGTAAAATTGTAGCAATTGTAAAAGAAAATAACGCTGTAAATGTATTAAAAGAGGGAGAGGAAGGATGTGTAATCCTTAACAAAACCCCTTTTTATGCGGAAAGTGGTGGACAAGTAGGTGATATAGGTACACTGGCAGGATTGGATGGAAAAACCCTTGTTGAAGTCACCGATACTAAAAAAGTGTTGGATAAGTTGTTTGTTCATTATGTAAAAGTAATTAATGGTCAGTTAAAAACAGATGACGATATTAATGCCATAATTGACTATAAAAGAAGGCTTACTATTCAAAATCATCATACGGCTACGCACTTGCTCCAATCGGCACTTCGTGATATTTTAGGTGAACATGTTCATCAATGCGGATCTATGGTCTCCGAAGAGAGACTTCGTTTTGATTTTACTCATTTTGAGGCATTGGGTTATGACCGTATTCTGGATATTGAAAAATGGGTTAATGAAAAGATTAGGGAAGATTATGATGTTAATGTTTTATATCTACCCATAGACGAAGCCAAAAAATTAGGGGCTATGGCTTTATTTGGAGAAAAATACGGGGATATTGTTCGAGTAGTTAAAATCAATGGCATTAGCACCGAATTTTGTGGTGGATGTCATGTTTCCCGAACTGGTGTTATAGGCGGTTTTAAGATTTTGTCGGAATCATCCGTCTCTGCTGGAGTCCGTAGAATCGAAGCAATATGTGGTGAACCTTTTATACAATGGATACAAAAAACAGAGCGAATGATTAAAGAACTTTCGGAAAGTATAAATTCATCTCCCGAAGGACTTCAAGAACGAATATTACAAATAATTGAAGAAAATAAAAAACTTTATAAAGAATTAGAGAAATGGAAACGACAAGCATTATTAGGTGAAGGGAAAGATTTGTTAAAAAATGTTAAATCGGTTGATGGTGTTAATTTTATAACATTAGAACTGGAAAATGAGGATATTAATCAAGCACGAACACTGGTAGACCATTTGAAAGACAAAATTAAATCCGGAATTGTAGTTATAGGGATAAAATATGAAGATAAAGCTACTTTCTGCGTAGGTGTTACAAAAGATTTAATCCATAAGTTTAGTTCTTCTGATATAGTTAACCAGTTAGCACAAATTGTAGGTGGAAAAGGTGGAGGAAGAAAAGATTTTGCTCAGGCTGGTGGAAAAGATATTGAAAAATTTAATGAGGCAATAGAACATGTACCCAATATTATTAAGATGTTTAATAAAGCAGATAAAAGTTAATTTTTTTGTTTTTCTGGGATTTTATCTATTTTTTGTTTCATATACATGTTTGGGTGAGACCTATGTTTGTGCACATAGGGGAGATGTGAAGAATGCCCCGGAAAATACTTTGCCTGCATTTCAATCTGCTGTAAAAAAGGGGGTACACATGATTGAATTTGATGTGCGAATGACGAAAGATGGACATCTGGTCATTATGCATGATGAAAAAGTAGATAGAACAACCAATGGTAAAGGTAAAGTTCAAGACCTTATTAGTGAAGAGATATATAAATTGGATGCAGGAAAATGGTTTAGTGATTCATTTGCAGGAACAAAAATCCCATCTTTATATGAGGTAATAACTACTATTCCTTATGGTATTCTTTGTAATGTTCATGTTTATGGAGATGAATTTGTAACAGAAGTGGTAGCAAAAACATTAAAAGAAACAGGACAAATGGGGCGGTGCTTCATTGCTTGTAATAATGAAAAACAAGTGGAAGTATTGCGTGAAAAAGTCCCTGAAATGAAAATTTGTTTACTTCCTGAAGGATTAGAAAAAAGGCGAAATTTCATAGAGAGAGGTATAAGGCTCAAAGTTTCGTATGTACAAATTAGTATCACACAGGGATTGGATAATCTTAAAGAAGATATAGAATTAGCCCATCAGCATGGGATAAAAGTAAACTTTTTTAGTGCACAAGACCCGGAAACGATAAAAAAATTAGCAGAAGCAGGGGTTGATTATATATTAACAGATAATGTGGACTTATGTTTCGATGTTTTAAAGAATTATGGGACGAAACCTTTAATCATAGACGATCAAGGAAAAGATAGTAACACATCTCAAATCTTATCTATGGTAAATCATTAAAGATTTTAAAGTATAGGATAAAATTATGCCATACCCATATTTTGACCGTTTTAAGATAAAATTTAAGCCTTTAAGTCAAAGAAAGGATAAGGTTTATATAGAAAAAGATGCCGTTTATCCTACTGATAAACCCAAAATCCAATTAAACGACCTCTCAAAAAAGATTTTATCGCAGACTATTGAAAGATTGGTTATTGCAAAAGAAAAAAATCGTTCTCGCATGCTTGTTTTTGGTGCTCATTCAATTAAAAATGGTTTAGCCCCGGTAATTATGTGGCTGATTGAAAATAAATGGATTACACATTTAGCCACGAACGGTGCAGGGATTATCCATGATTGGGAATTCAGCTATCAGGGTCATAGTAGTGAAGATGTCAGAACGAATGTAAGTAGGGGAGAGTTTGGTATCTGGGAAGAGACCGGATTTTATCTTAATTTATCATTAGTAGTTGGAGCCTTTGAAGGTAAAGGATATGGGGAATCTGTTGGTTCTTTTGTTGAAAATGAGGGACTTTATATCCCATCAAAAGATGAATTATTAAATAAAATAAATGATAATTTAGAAAAAAATCCAGAACTTTGTTCTTCAATATGTGATTTACTTCAAAAAATCAACGAATTTTCTATTAAAGAAGGCTTTTTACCTGTAAAACATCCTTTTAAAAAGTTTGGTTTGCAAGCATGTGCATTTCGTCATCACATTCCTTTTACAGCCCATCCTATGATTGGACATGATATTATTTATACACACCCTATGAATTGCTGTTCTGCTATTGGTAAAACAGCTCAGAGAGATTTTCTTACTTTTGCTTATTCTGTATCCAATTTAGAAGATGGCGTATATATGAGTATAGGTTCTGCGGTAATGTCTCCAATGGTTTTTGAGAAATCTTTGTCTATGTCCCAGAATATCGCAATACAAAAAGGGAAACCCATTTCTAATCATTTTATCGTTGTAGTTGACTTACAGGAATCAAAATGGGATTGGTCTCAGGGAGAACCACCGATGGATAGACCTGAGTATTATCTTCGTTTTAATAAATCCTTTGCGAGAATGGGGGGGACCTTTAATTACTTAACAATGGATAATCGAGATTTCCTACTCTATTTAGTTCAAGAATTAATGAAAAAATAAAATATCCATTCTTTTAAAGATATTAGATCCCCCTTTTAACATCATAGCATCCATTTTATAAATATAACAAGAATTGTTATATTTATAAATTACTTATTATAAGTCATTTATATTAATATAATAACAATTAATGTTATATGATATATTGACAAAAACTATATACAACAAATAGGTATATGATTATAAGAGCATGAAAGACTTGTTATATTAGAAACATAATATATATTATCAGACATTATATTAACTTTTTTTTATCTATTGTTTTTTCGCTTTGATTCCAAATTATGCCCCGGATTGGTCTTCTTCTATTCGGTTCTTTATTTTCTGTATTATTTTTTCTAAATTTTTCATGGCTCTTTTATATTGTATTTCTATTTCATTCTCTCTCTCTTTTATTCTTTCTTTTTCTTTTTCAAGTTCTAACAAACACTCATAGGCAATTCTAAGAGCAAATGTTTGTGTCTTTATAACCTGATAATACATTGTTAATTCGTTCATTCTATTTTCTATTTTTTTTATAATTTCATAAGTTTTTTCTTGATTAATAAAAACCGGAACTTCAACTTCTGTATTTGCTATTTTTACTTTTATCAAATCGTGGGCATTACTCATTTAAAAACTCAATTTCTAAATTCTTAATTATTTCTTCTATTTTATCAATTTTTTCAATAATTTCTTTAGAAGAATCCAGCAATATTTTATTCTTTTCTTTATTTTTTTTTAATTGATTGAGATTTGATTGCATTAGGGCAACTTCTGACTTTGCAGACCAAAATTTTTTGAGGACATCATTATATTTTTCTTCTAAATTGTCATAAGTATCTATAAATGAATCTATTACATGTTCTAATTTATTACAAAATTGGTTAAATTCATGAATTGTTTCATCCAATCCCATAAAAATTACCTAATATGAGCGTTAAATTTCTTTTGAAGGGTGCTAATTATCTCTTTCATTACAGAATCAATTTCATTATCGGTAAGGGTTTTCTCGTTAGAACAAAAAGTAAAACCTAAAGCAACACTTTTTTTATCATGTGGTACCTGTTCTCCTGTATAGACATCAAATAACTCTATTTTTTGTAACATCCCCTCCCCTACTGATTTTAATGAAGAAAAGATTTCAGACACAGGAAGTGACCTATCTACAAGAATTGCTAAATCTCTTGAAGTTGAAGGAAATTCTGATATTGTTTTATAGATTTTTTTCTTTGGAGTAACACATAATATTTTATTTAGGTTAAGTTCACTGATGTATGTATTTTCATTTATTTCTAATTCATGTGCAATTTTAGGATTTAATTTACCTACAATCCCTAATTCTTCATTCTGGTTTGTAATTTTCATAGATTGCCCGGGATGAAATAGCGGAAAATCTGATTTTTCAACTCTGTAGGGTATATATAATTCATTTAGGATATCTTCGACAATTCCCTTTAAATCAAAGAAATCAAACTGTTTTCTGTCATTATAACACCATAATCGTGGATTTGCAGAGCCTGATAATAAAATTCCTAATTTTTGAGGTTCATCAGGTAGTAAATTTTGTTCTGTTGGTAGAAAAACAGGACCTATTTCAAAAATAGAAATTGTATCTTCTAAATGATTTTTTTGTGCAGTTGTTAAAAGGTCAGGAATAATAGATGTCCTCATAGTTGATAAATTTTTTGATAATGGATTTTGTAATACTACCATATTAAGGTAATTTTCTGGAAAATTTAACTGCTGCATAATTTCGGGATTAGAAAATGTCCAGGAATAACATTCTGTTAAGCCTTTATGAACAAGTAAAGTTCTAATGTCATTTACTTTTTTAAATGCTGTATCAAAAACGGCACCTGATTGCCTAATTTTAGGAAGAGTATTTGGAATTTTATCATAACCATAAAATCGTGCAATTTCTTCAATCAAATCTTCTTCCAGAGAAACATCGTGTCTCCATGATGGAACGATAAAATCAACTTCCTTTTCATTTTCCTCTTTAACAGAAAAACCCAACTTCAGTATTATTGTTCTCTGAAAATCTTTATCAATTTCTATGCCTATTCTTTTTTTTGTCCGTTCATATCTGAGTTTCACATTTTTTCTTTGTATCTTTTTAGGATATTCATCCAATATACCTTTTAATACTTTTCCTCCCGCTAATTCCTGTATCAGAGAAGTTGCCCTATCAATAGCCCAGGTAACCATCTCGGGGTCTGCACCTCTTTGAAAATGTTGTGCTGCTTCTGTTAGGAGATTATGAAAACGGGCAGTTCTGCGGATAGATACCGGGTCAAAATATGCACTTTCTAAAAACACATTGACGGTGTTATCATCCACTTCGCTATCTGCTCCACCCATAATTCCTGCCAGGGCTTGCGGTTTAATAGCATCTGCTATAACCATCTGGCTTGTGTTTAAGGTTCTGAGTTCTCCATCCAAAGTCCTGATTTGTTCTCCTTCTTTTGCGAGACGGACAACGATTCTATTTTCATTTAATTTATCGAAATCAAATGCATGGAGAGGATGACCTGTTTCAAGTAAAACAAAATTAGTAATATCAACGATATTGTTAATAGGTCTTTGACCAGCACTAATTAATTTCCGTGCCAACCAATCAGGAGAAGGTGCTATTTTGACATTTTGTATAACCCTTCCTGCATATCTTGGACAGAAATCGGGACAATCAATAGTAACACTGGATATTGAAGATGCCGTTTTTTCTATTTCAGAAAATTTTATTTGTGGGAGAGTTATAGGAATGTCGTAGTATGCTGATAGTTCGCGTGCAAGACCTATATAACTTGCCCAGTCTCCCCTATTTGGAGTAATTTCTATCTCAAAAATTACATCATCTAAACCTAAAACTTTTTTTATATCTTCCCCTAAAGGAGCATCTGGATGTAAAATAAGCAATCCTTCTGAGTCTTCTTCTACTTTTAATTCGGCTCCTGAACACATCATGCCAAAGGACTCAATTCCTCTCATTTTTCTTCGTGTAATTCTAAATCCCCCTGGAAGTATTGCCCCATCTATAGCGGTTGGGACTTTATCTCCTACCTTCATATTTTTTGCACCGCATATAATTTGTAGAGGTTCTCCTTTCCCTATATCCGTCTTGCAAACAACAAGTTTATCTGCCTGTGGATGTGGTTGTATATCTAAAATTTTTCCTACAAATACATTTTCTATTTCCTTGCCGGGTTCTTCAATAGATTCTATTTCGAGCCCTAACATAGTCATTCTTTCAGCCAATTCGTTAACACTTACAGAAAAATTACAATATTCTTTTAACCAATTTAATGAAATTTTCATATTAGAACTGCTCCAAAAACTTTAAGTTATTATCAAATAATAGGTTTATTGAAGGGATAGCAAACTTTAGCATAGCCATTCTGTCTATACCAAAGCCGAATGCATATCCTTGATATTTTTCATTATCATAACCTGCATACTGGAAAACTTTGGGATGAACCATTCCACATCCCAAAATTTCAAGCCAACCACTATGTTTGCATACACGACAACCCTTGCCTTTGCAAACGGTGCATGATATATCCATTTCAGCAGAAGGTTCTGTAAAAGGGAAATAATGGGGACGAAAACGGACTGCAGTATCTTCTCCGAAGAATTTATGGACAAAATACATTAAAGTTCCTTTTAAGTCTGCAAATGTAACATCTTCATCAACTAACAATCCCTCCATCTGGTTAAACATGGGACTGTGACTTGCATCATTATCAACACGATATACTCTTCCCGGGACAATTACTGCGACAGGAGGTTTGGTTTTTTCCATGACTCGCATCTGTACAGGAGAAGTATGGGTTCTTAATACAACTCCGGGTTTAATATAGAATGTATCATGGACATCACGGGCGGGATGGTCTTCGGGGGTATTTAAACTTTCAAAGTTATAATATTCTGTTTCTACTTCAGGTCCCGTAGCGACTTGAAAACCCATTTGTATAAAAATACCCGTAATTTCATTCATTACTTGATTAATAACATGCATATGTCCATTGCCGTATGTCCTACCGGGCAATGTTATGTCTATTTGCTCTTTTTCTATTTTCTTTTGTAATTCCTTTTCTAAGACAATCTGATATTGTTTCTGTATATTATTGGTTATTATTTCTTTAATTTCGTTAGCAATACTTCCGACTTTAGGTCTTTCCTCAGGAAGTAAAGAACCTAATTTTTTCAATACTTCTGTTATTTTTCCTTTTTTCCCTAAAAATTCAACTCGAATTTGTTCTAAAATATCTGTAGATTCCGCTTCTTTAATTTTCTGCAAAGCAAATTCCTTTATTTGTTCTAAGTCTTTTATCATATATATATTCCTATAACAAGTTATTTGTATAATTCTTTTACCCGAATATTGCTCTACCTAAACGGATTTCTGTAGCGCCTTCTTCGATGGCTATTTCATAATCATCAGACATACCCATTGAAAGTGTTTTTAGTCGGTGCTTTTCTGCAATATTTCTCAATGTACTGAAAATCTGTCTTAATATTTTCTCACTTGCATTTATAGGAGCAATAGTCATTAAACCTCGAATATATAATGTATCAAAATTTTTAATTTTTTCATAAATTTCTTCAAACTCGTTCGGTGAGAAACCATGCTTTGTTTGTTCTCCCGAAACATTTAGTTGTATAAGAACAGGTATTTTTTCTTCATTATCTTTACCTATTCTTTTTTGAATTGTTTCTGCTACCTCTACTCTGTCTAAAGAATCAATAAATTTGCAATTTTGAAGAATCAGAGGAATTTTCTTTCTTTGTATAGTTCCTATCATGTGCCACTGGGTATCCGGAGGAGAATTTTTAATTTTTTCTAAAGCGATTTCAATTCTATTCTCTCCAAAATGCCTTATTCCTAAATCGTATACTATTTGCATATCTTCTATAGTTGCTGTTTTTGTAACAGCAACTATTGTGATTTCCTGTTCCGAAATGCCACTTCTTTTTCGGGCATTCTCTATTTTTTCTTTAATGACTTCCAGATTTTTTTTTATTTTTTCACGATTCGTCATCATATTTCACAAAAATCAACCCGAATTAGGAATTTCTTCGGGCATTCCCTGGCAACGGTCCCCTTCTGCTTTTCTAAGGACTGCTTTTTTCTCAGATACGGTTAATGGTAAATTGGCTTCTTGTTTTATTTTTATAATTAAATCGGATGCTTCATCAAAATTGCTCGGACTTTCCCACCTTGCTTTATCTAAAACAGCAATGGATTCAAGGAATCGTCCTTGATTATATAAATCCATAGCATCCATTAAAAGTAGGCGATATTCTCCATAAGGGTCGCTTTCTTCTTTACTTAGTTTTTCCCATATCTCTTTTGCCTGCTTTTTTAGATTTTCTGCTTCTTTTATTTTTTCTTCTTTTATTTGCTCGTCACTTATTTTTTCTACTTCCTTTATTAATTCCTGTGCTTTCTTTTCATATATTTTTCCCTGATTCCTTAAAATAAATCGTGGTGCTATAGGGTTATCTGGAAACCTATTTTTATAATCTTCCCACCCTTGTAAGGCTTCTTCGTATTGTCCATTCAATTCCTGACAAATATATAATTGCCTTCTTACCCATCTTTCATGAGGAACACGAACTGCTTCAGTCAAATATCGGACTGCATTGGGGTAATCGTTCATTTTGTTTTTATAAATGGCAAAGCCAAGGTCAAAATATAATTTGTAATCTCTGGGATTATGGCGAATACCCTTTTTCAAAAAGTCAATGCCCAAATAATAAAAAGTTTCTTTTTCACCTACACATGCTTTATATTTTGGATTCCATTTTTTGAGGTGTTGAGGTGTTTCAATGAGTTTTGCAGTTGCATTATACGCAAGGTGCCATGCTCCTATCAGATATGCCTCAACAAAATTGGGGTCTAATGTTACACAGGTTCTCATCAAAGGAACCATACGATATAGCAACCCTTGATGCCAATAACGGTCTACTTCAAGCCAAATCAAACTCGCAGCAATTTTTCTGAAACCAAAAAATAAATTAAAGATATTAACTCCACTTTCCTGTGCTTCTGCGTAGGTAATATTTCTACTGAATTCAATTTTTCCTTCTCTTAGATTTTTTAGAAATTCTTTCCTCAATGCTTCCATTTCTTTTTTTGTTGTTATCTTCCATATTATAGGGTCATTTGATATATCACCTATTATATTTGCGAAGTTTTCACGATAAGATATTGTGTTATCTATAGAATCTTTAATCCTTTCTTCATTTTGAAGTAATGGAATAGCTTTCTCTGAAACCTTGTCAAAAAGTTGTAAATCAACAAATTTCCCTGTTTTTTGTTCCCCTTCTGAAGCCTGGAATAACCTTTCCTGAGTTCCTACTGCAAGTATCCATCTATAAAAAGCCTCACATTCCCGATAAAACTCAACATTTCTACCTTGATAAGCACCTAAAATTACAAATATTACAAATAAGAACGATAATATTATATTTACTTTTTTATCTGTCATAAGTTTTTATTCTCTATACTTCTCTTTTTCTAAAAATCCAATATGCAAGGATATACCCACAAACAGCGTAAATAAGACCATACAAAACTAATTGGGGAATTAAGACATCTGTAGGTGGGTCATTGGGTTGTGAATTTATAATCTGTGTTTTCAAACTAAATCTCTGTAAATTGGGCAAAACATTCCATAAAATATAAGCGATATACCCAATTATAGAATCAAGCCATTCCCCTGTTTGTCCGGAACGATTGTAAACATCTTTTAGATATTCGGTAAGACTACCCGTGATGTAAATAAAAAGACCTGCAATAGTAGGTAAAACAGAGGAACTTGAAGCGCATGCTATAGCAAAAGTTAACGCAGAGACTATCAAAAATTCAAAGTAGGTTAAGAAAACAGACCATAAAAGCAAAGTAGGTAAAATTTGTTGTTTTATATATAAAGCAATAAAGAAAAGTCCACCCATTAAACAAAGGTTCATGATAATAATTAACTGGACACCTAAAAATTTACCGAAAAGGTATTGAAACCGACGAACGGGTTTTGATAAGACAGTATATATTACACGGTTTTCCACCTCTGTGGGGACAACAGACGCAGAAATAAAAATAGTTATTAAGATACCAAATATTGAAATTGTAGTAACGCAAATATCTTTTATCAATTTCAAATCCATATCGGTACTAACATCACCTACAGTTGCCTGATTGATAAATGATGTCATAAATGTAGCACCAAAGATAACAAGAAGACTAAGGATAAGAAAACCAACCAGTGTCTTCCTTCTCAAGCCTTCTCTCCATGTATATACAGCAATAAACCAAGGACCTTTTATAGAATCAAGGAGACTTTTCATTTTATGAACTCCGTTCTTTTTTTGCTAAATCAATAACATTTACAAATAATTCTTCTAATGTTTCTCTTCGAGGTGTTATTTTTATTAATTGCAAGCCGACAGACTTTCCTAATTCAATGGCATTATATAATTCTTCGTCGTTTCTTACTTTCAGATACACTTTGTCATTAACCTGGTCTACCACCTCTCCCCCTTTATCTTTTATTTCTTGTACTACTCCATTTTTAGCATTCGCAAACTCTACAATTCTATCCTTTGAAGTAAGTAATTCTTCTAATGTTCCTGAAACACGAAGAATACCTTCGTATAAAATCCCTACACGATTGGAAATCATTTCTACTTCTAAAAGTTCGTGGCTTGAAATAAGTAAGGTTTTACCTTCATCTCGTAATCGGGATAAAATATCTCTTATGTCCTTCCGTGCAATAGGGTCCAAGCCCGTAGTGGGTTCATCTAATATTAAAATTTGGGGATTGCTTATAAGAGCCTGTGCAAGACCTATTCTTTGTCTCATACCTTTGGAATATCCTTTGAGCATTCTTCGACGGGCATGAGTCATGTTCACAAGTTCTAATACTTCATCAATCCTCTTATATAATTCTTTTCCTGTTAGCCCATAGAGTTGCCCATAAAATCGTAGTATCTCCTCTCCTCTCAGGAAGTCGGGATAGTAGGAACCTTCCGGTAAATAACCGATATTTTTTTTAACATAAGCGGAATAAATATCGGTTGTACCCATGATCTGGATTGAGCCAGAAGTTGGGAATATTAGCCCTAATAAGAGTTTAATTGTTGTTGTTTTTCCAGAACCATTGGGTCCAAGATACCCAAATATTTCAGATGGATAAACTTCTAAGTTAAGGTTTTTTAAGGCAGATACTTGTTCCCCTCTAAACCCAGTATCATATACCTTCGTTAAATTTTCTGTTTTAATTACCGGGTCGTGATTACTATTCATATAAAATAAGAACCCTTTATTTTTTATGCAGATTTCAAATAAATGTAGACGATTATACCATGTGATTATGATACTCTAAACAATCTACTCTTTTCAAAAAGTATTGAATTTATTATATTTTTGAAAAGATTTTAAAATTATTTTTGTATAATTACTTTTGTTTAAGTATTTGATAAAATATGCTTTGTTCTTATTGCTTTTGTTCAGTGATAGTTTCAATTATTTCGTCTGGATTGGGTAGGTCGTAATCCCAATATTTTACAATCTTGCCCTGTTTAAGATATACTAATCTTGGAGGTTCTTTTCCTATAAGGCTAAGGAAAAGTCTTACTTTATTACCAATAGAATAAATAGGGAATAACGGTTGAACTTTATTTAAAAATTCTTCCTTTTCTTCTTGGGATTCTTCAAGGCATAGTGCAATAATTTTAGGTATACCCTTTATTAACATATAATCATTTATTTTGGGGGATTCTTCAATACAGTGGTCACAACCAAAACTCAGAAGTGCTATCAAATATTCACCTTGCCCTAAATCATATACATTTCCATCTATTTCTACTTTCATCTTTGAGTAGGGGCTTATATTGTTGTCTTCCATATTTTCTTTAATTATCTGCTCTGATTGTAATTGCTGGTAACAAAAAAATGAAGTTAGAATAATTATAATTACCAGTGGAAGATAAAATTTGATGTATATTTTCTTCTGTTCTGACCATTCTTCTATTGGTTTAACTCCCGAAAAACATGTAATTGAAATAATAATAAGTATGATGTTTTTTATTATGGACTCCAATGGACCCATTTCGATTTTACCAAAGCATCCGCAATCTTTAAGGTTATTAAATATCCACGCGTACAAAATTAAGGAAGTAAATGTAAGAAGAAGCAACAAAGTAATGGTCATTGTGAGTCTTCTAAGAGGGAAAGAAAGGAGGAATAATAGACCTAATGAAATTTCAATAAGGATTGTTATCGTTGCAACCCAAGGGAGAATTTCTTTCTGTGATATGACCCCGTATGCATAAATCTGGACACAAAAACGATTAATTTCTATTATTTTTAATATTGCACTTGTAAGAAAAAGTAGTCCAAGAGCAATTTCAAACCAACGAAAAATTCTGAATTTGTATGTATATGGTCTTAAAAAAAACATCCTAATGTTCTCATTTTGTTTATAAAATATAACAATTCGGAAACACTATAAATTCTTTGGAAGTGGTTCTTTATTAATTTTTTCTGTTTCCCTCTCTTTTTCTGGGGTAGCAGATAAATATTGATACAATGTATCTCCAAGTCCAAACCCAACATAAGCAAGCATTATAGGAAATAAAACAATTGCCACAGAAGTGGTCATCGCGTAGTGAATAATGGCTATAACAAATGCGGTAATTGCAAGGGTAAGAAAGGCGGGTTTTGGAGCAAAAATAAAATATTTTAGTCGGTCTTTTGGATATTTAACGGCACTGACCATAAGCAAAGCCAGGATAACAGCCATAGGTCCTAATGCGTAATAAGCAAAAGGACCTAATTTATGGAGTTCTAAACGAGGTTCAAAATAATTTAAGAATAGGACAAAAGCCGATAGGGTCCCCCCTGCAGCAGGTGATGGTAGACCTCTAAAAGAATCGCGTTTCTCTGTTTCAAATGTGTTAAATCTTGCTAATCTTAGTGCGGCACAAATTACATATATAATTGCCATATATGATCCTGTTTTGCCTATGATAGACTCTGTTCTCGGGGAAACGGGAAGATGTAATCCTTCCGGGAGGTATGCCATAAATACAAGTATACCCGGAGCAACTCCGAATGTTACCAAATCACTCAAACTATCGTATTGTTTACCAAATTCTGAAACGCTATTTGTCATTTTTGCAATTGTGCCATCTAAGGAATCAAAAATAATTGCCAGCAATATAAAATATGCTGCCTTGTCAAACTCTGAACCTATACTTGCAAAAATACTGGCAATACCCAAATAAAGGCTTATAGTTGTAAACAAACTTGCTAAGACATTAATGGGATTGCGTCTTTTTATTTTCAAATCTATTTTTTGTTTTTTTCTTTTTCCTGACATCATTTTATTTGAACCTTCCAATAAGAGTTATACCGGCATATACTTTTTCTCTATCTTTTATATATACTTCGCTGTTTAAAGGCAAATATAATTCTACTCGCGAACCGAATTTTATCATACCAAATTTTTCGCCTTTTTTAAGATAATCTCCTTCTTTTACCGGGCATACAATCCTTCGTGCAATTTTACCTGCAATTTGTCTGACTGTAATATTTCCCCTTTTTGTTTCTATAAAAAGAGTATTCGATTCATTATATTCGCTGGATTGGCTTTTCATCGCATTCATGAATTTGCCTTTTTTATAAACAATCTTCTTTATAACTCCATCGTAAGGAAAACGGTTTACATGAGCGTTAAAGACTGACATAAAGATAGATACTCTTAAACACTTACCGTTGTAATATTCCTTATTCTCTATTTCTTTAATTTCTACAATAGTTCCGTCTGCAGGTGAAACAATTTCATCTTCTTTTGCGGTTATCTCTCTTGGGAAATCACGGAAGAAAAATAGAATAAAAATTGATAATATAAAAATTATTATCCCTAAAGGAAGTAAAGGTTTATAATATACAAATCCTATATAGGATAACATTAACCCTATAAACATACAGGGCAAATAGTACTTCATTCCTATAATCCATGCATTAATTGGCTGATTCAAAATATTCCCCTTTCTTTTAAGCTTACATATTTCCCATCACCAAATATAATATGGTCTAATAACTGGACACCAATAATTTTACCGGCATCTTTTAATTGTTTTGTAATCTCAATATCGGTTTGACTGGGTTCGGGGTCTCCTGATGGATGATTATGAGTAATAATTATATTAGGAGCACCAATTCTAACCGCAAGACGGAATACATCCATTGGACTGGCTACAGTACTATCCAGACCTCCTTGAGATATCGTTTCAATTTTTATCACATCATTTCTTATATTTAACAAAATACAATTAAAACATTCTATTTCGTATTCTTTGTATCTATTCATCATTAAGTCAGCCACATCTGCTGGTTTCTGAATTCTTTTTATAAATGTTTTTCGATGTTCAATAAGTCGTTTTCCCAATTCAAGTGCTGCTTTTAATTCAATTGCTTTAACTTTTCCGACACCTTTTACTTTTTGTATTTCTTCGATGCTTGCCTGTGAGAGTCTTCTTAAGTCTCCAAAGATATTTAGAACATGTTCGGCTAATTCAACAGCGTTTTTTTCCTTTGTTCCTGTTCTGAAAAGCACTGCGATTAGTTCCGCATCTCGGAGTGCCTCTGGACCATTTTTTTCTAATCTTTCTCGAGGTCTATCATCCAAAGACATATCCCGAATAGTTTTTTTATATTTATATTCTTCCATAATACCTCTTCACTACTTTATCCCGTTCCAATTTCCTTTCACAACTCGAGGTAATTTTTGTAAATCAAATATTGTTTCTATATTATCATATCCGTTTTCTTGAAATATTTTTTCCACCAATTCCTTTTGGTCATCTCCTATTTCTGTCAAAAGCCAACCATTTATTGTTAAATATCTTCTGGCTTCTGAGATAATTTGATGAATTATATATGTGCCATCGTCTTGACAAAAAAGTGCTTTTGAATCTTCATAGTCTTTGACAGAAGTCGGTAGATCGTCTCGATTTTTTTCAGGGATATAAGGAGGATTGGCTAAAATAATATCAAATTTATTTTTATTATCTATAGAAGTAAACAGATTGCCAACAATAAAATTTACGGATACCTTATTTTCTTTTGCATTATGTTGAGCCAATTTAACGGCATTCTCGTTTATATCTATCGCAAAACACTTTACTTTTTTATTGGTATTTTTGTATATGGCTATAGATATACATCCTGTTCCTGTGCATAACTCTAAAATGTTAAATATCTCTTTATTGTTTACCTCTATTATTTTCAATGCTTCTTCTACAAGTAATTCTGTTTCAGGGCGAGGTATAAATATAGGAGGAACTGTTTCAATTTTTAATCCAAAGAATTCCGTATAGCCAAGTATATATGCTATAGGTTCATGTCTTTTTCGTCTCTCTATCCATTTATTGAGTTGTTTAGGATAATTGATTTCTTCTTTTATTTTGCTTAGTAATTCTGCTCTTGTAATATTTAACGCGTGAGCAAGAAGTAGTTCTGCTTCAAATCGTGGATTATCTGATACAGAAATTAATTCATTGGAAATGTGGTTGAGTAATAACCAAAGGGAAGGCATGATTTTTACTTTGTTTGAGATGTTTCCGTTTCTGCGAGTTGTGCCAACCTTTCTGCTTGGTCTGCTGTCACAAGAGCATCAATAATAGGTTGTAATTCCCCATCTAAAACTTTATCGAGGGAATATAATGTAAGTCCTATTCTATGCTCCGTTACACGATTTTGAGGAAAGTTATAAGTCCTAATTCTTTCACTTCTATCTCCAGAACCGACTTGAATCTTCCTATGTTCTGACCTTGTTTTTTGTTCTTCGTGGGTTTTAATATCTAAAAGTCGTGAACGAAGAACTTTTAATGCCCTTGCTTTATTTTTATGCTGTGAACGCTCATCCTGACATGTAACAACAATCCCTGTAGGGACATGAGTAATACGAACGGCAGAATCGGTAGTGTTAACACCCTGTCCCCCATGTCCTGACGAACGATAAACATCTATTTGAAGGTCCTTCGGGTCTATTTCTATATCAATTTCATCTGCTTCTGGTAAGACGGCTACTGTAACAGCCGAAGTATGAATTCTCCCCTGTGCCTCTGTTTCCGGAACTCTTTGAACGCGGTGAACTCCTCCTTCATATTTTAACTGGCTATAAACCGATTGCCCAGAAATTTGAAAGCATATTTCTTTATACCCTCCTAACTCAGTGGGATGAGAATCTAATAGTTCTACTTTCCAGCCTTTCTTTTCTGCAAATCTTATATACATTCTATATAAATCTGCAACAAATAACCCTGCTTCTTCTCCTCCGGTTCCTGCTCTTATTTCAATAATTGTATTTTTTTCATCGTTGGGGTCTTTGGGTAGAAGTAAAATACGAAGTTTTTGTTCCAATTCAGATAATTGTTGTTGCAACGATTGTTTTTCTTCCTGTGCTAAACTTATTAATTCAAAGTCTGTTTCTTCTTTTATAACTTCTTCTGTATGGTTTAGGTGTTTTTCTTTGAGTTCAAATAACTGGTAAGCCTGAACAATATCTTCCATTTCCCGCTGTGTTTTAACAAGTCTCCGATAGGCCTCGGGGTCACAAGCAACTTCAGGGGAAGCCATTTTTTCATTTAAACGATTATATTCATCAACAATAGCGCGTATTTTTTCGCGCAGTAGGGTATCCATATTCTATAAAGTATTTCAGTTAATTAGATTGTGTTTTAGGACTTGCTTTTCTGGCATATTTTTTCTGGAATCTTTCTACCCTACCTTCACTATCTACGAACTTTTGCCTTCCTGTAAAAAAGGGATGGCAGTTGGAACAGATTTCAACATTAATATTGGGTTTCGTAGCACGTGTTTTAAATGTGTTACCACAAGCACATTTTACAGTTGCTTCAACATAATTCGGATGGATACCTTCTTTCATTTTTTTCTCCTATAAGTTTATATAAATATAGTTTTCCCCTTAAAAATTGAATAATGATTATATCAACAATGACATGTAATTATCAAAAGATTATATTTAACTAATGATTTTCTAACGCATCTCTTATTGCAATATATTTATTAACTGCGTTTAAATATGCTCTTACTGCTGCCTCTACAATATCTGTGCTTGAACCGTTTCCTGTGATACTTTTACCATTAAATTTTACAACAACGGTTGCTTCACCTATTGCATCTTTTCCTGGTGTAGTTGCACGAATGTCAAACTGCTCTAACTGTCCTGATACCCCTGTTATTCTCTCGATAGCTTTACATGCAGCGTCAACAGGGCCATCTCCGATGGCAGTATCCATTAAATGCTCGTCTCCTTTTCTTAATTTAACCAATGCGGTATAGGGGTCATGACCTGCAGTTCGAACTTGTTCTAAATGATAAGTTTCAATTTGTTCTTGATGTAATGACACAATCAACAAAATAATGTCTTCATCATAAATTTCTTTTTTCCGTTCTGCTAATGCCATGAATTTTTCATACAATTTATCTAATTCTTCTTTGTTAAGACTATAACCTAAATCTTCACATCGTTTTGCTAAACCTGCTCTACCGGAATGTTTACCCAAAACAAGTGTAGAACGGACATTTCCAATCATTTCTGGAGTCATAATTTCATAGGTTTTTGTATTCGCAATTACACCATGTTGATGTATTCCTGACTCATGAGCGAAAGCATTTCTTCCAACAATGGGCTTGTTGTATGGAACTTTTAGTCCTGTTAATTTGCTCAACAGATTACTTGAAGGCATAATTTCTGTGGTTACAATATTACAACTATAGGGATAAATATCGTTTCGTGTATGCAATACCATCACCAATTCCTCCATAGAGGTATTTCCTGCTCTTTCGCCTATTCCATTCACTGTGCATTCAATTTGTCTTGCACCACCTTCCAGAGCAGCCAGAGCATTTGACACAGCTAACCCTAAATCATTATGGTTATGGCAAGAGAAAATAACATTTTCTGGAGGTTGCACTTTTTCTATTACATACGCAAACATCTCTTTAATTTCACTGGGGGTTATATAACCTACTGTGTCGGGCAAATTAATCACATCTGCACCTGCATCAATGGCGACCTTTGTTAGTTCAACCAAAAAATCCCATTCGGAACGAGTCGCATCTTCGGCAGAAAACTCTACCCGAGGTATTAAACTTTTAGCAAGTTTAACTGCCTCCTTTGCTCTTTCCAAAACCTGTTTAGGAGACATTTTTAATTTATATTCCATGTGGATTGGAGAACTTGCAATGAAAGTGTGTAATGTAGATTTCTCTGCAGGTTTTAAAGCCTCCGCAGCACATTTAATATCTTCATCCAATGCTCTTGCAAGACCTGCTACACGGCATTTTTTTACTGCTTTTGCGATTTTTTGAACGGCTTCAAATTCTTGTTTGGATGCAATCGGAAAACCGGCTTCTATGGTATCAACACCTAATTTTTCTAATTGCAAAGCCATTTGCAATTTTTCCTGAACATTCATACTTGCGCCCGGTGATTGTTCTCCATCTCTTAATGTCGTATCAAAAATTTCAAATTTAGTACTCATATATTTATACTCCTAAAATCATCGTATTTCTTTTTGGTTAGGGGAATATTGAAAACAATTAATATTATATCATAAATAATTTTAATGATTTGATATTAATAACTTATATAAGAAACGAATTTTCCAGTACCTCTATTCCCTATTTTTTGAATAAATATCTGCATTTCTCTTAATTCTATTAATCCCCGATTTTTTTAATTGTGTTTTCCCAAAATAATTATTGAATTCTAAATTTTCCATATTTAAAATTTTTTCTATATCTATTTCATCTAATATACAAAGTGCCTCATTTTTTAAAATTGTTTTATTTTTATTCCATGGACAAACCTCCTGACATATATCACAGCCATAAATTGTGTGTTTTATACATTTTTGTATGTCTAATGGTATTTCACCTCTATTTTCTATAGTATGGTAGGAAATACATTTTCTACAATCAATATAACCATCTCTCTTTATGGCTCCTGTAGGACATGCTTTTATACATATATCACATTCACCGCAACGATTTTCTATCTCTTTTCCCGGTAATAGAGAAATGTTAGTAGATAAAATTCCTAAAAGAAACCATGAACCTAATTCAGGATTGATGATGAGTGAATTTTTTCCTTGCCAACCGATCCCTGCACGAACTGCCCATGTTTTTTCGTGAACAGGTCCCGTATCAACAGATATTTTATATTTAATACCTTCAATAACTTCTGATAGACACGAAACAACCTGTTTTAACTTTTTGTTTATTACTATGTGATAGTCATATCCATGTGCATACATTGCTATTTTTTTATTATCACAATGGTGTAGATAATTGTAAGCAAACACAATTACTGATTTTGCATCAGAAAACCATTTAAGTATTTCCTCTCTTATTAGAGCATTCTTTTCAAACCATTGCATATCTGCATGACAACCCATTTGTATCCATTGTCTTAAATAAGAAACTGTATTTTGTGGTTTTACTTCTGCTACTCCCCATATTTCAAAACCAAGTTTATCTGCAATCCCATTTATTTTTGATTTAATTTCTTTTTGAAGTTCTATATCCTTATTTATTTCTTCTATTGTGTATTTTTTCACTGGAACATTCTCTTCTACTCTTTTGTTTATTTTATTAAGAAAGGCAACTACTATGAAACCTATTGTTATTTATGATGATTCATGCAAAATGTGCACAAACTTTGTGAATTATATAAAGAATAAATCAGATAAAGTAAACGGTGAATTAGAATTTCTTCCTATATCTGAAATAAAAAATAAATCAGATATAGTAAAAATAGATGAACAACAATTACAAAAGTCTGTTCATCTTATCATTAATAAACAGAAAATACTTTCTCAATTCCCCGCTATACAGGAAATTTGCCACAGGGCTAATATTCTTCAATCTCTTTATCGGATAAAGTCACCTCTTTTATTATATCTATTAAACTCGTTCTATAAATTTATCGCAAAACACAGAAAGAATTTTCTTTTCCAATATTTATCTCAACTATTATTTAAATCTCATAATTAAATATATCTTTAAACCTATCTTGTATTAATTATTAATTCTGTCCTGTTTTTTATTTATAATATATAAACTTTTCATAGCATATTTATTAAGGGGATTAATTATGAATTTAAAAAAATTACCTGTATATCCATATTGTTTTGTTTGTGGAACGCAAAATTCTTCAGGCCTTCAAAGTCAATTTTTTATTCAAGACCAATATACATTACTTCCTGTCCGTTTTACAGATAAACATACAGGATACCCTGGATTTGCCCATGGTGGAGTTGTTTCATCTGCTATGGATGAAACAATGGCGTGGTCTTCTGCGAGGTATTTTAAAAGAATGTGTGTTACTGCGGAATTTACAGTTCGATTTTTAAAACGAGTGCCTTTAAATACAGACCTTTTAGTCAAGACATGGATAACAAAGGGACATCGTCTTATGGCAAGCACGGAAGGAATCCTTATAGAAAAAGAGACCGAAGAAGTCCTTGTTCGTTCCTGGGGTAAATTTATGCCTATATCAGAGGAAGAAACACAAATTGTAGACCGCTATTTGATATATGATGAAAATACAGAAAAACTATTTAATAATTCACATAACACATAATTACGAGAATGTTTATGAAACCGCATTTAAAACCAATCCTATGGGAGAATAGAAATTTACACATTATAGACCAGACTTTATTACCGGGAGCTTTAAATCATATACCTATTACGACATTACAAGAGGCTGAAGATGCTATTAAATTATTAAAGATTCGTGGTGCTCCTGCATTAGGTATTTTTGCTGGGTTTGCTTTACTGGCTATAGTTATTCATGAAAAGCCAAAAAATGTTTCTGAAGCAATTCAAATAATTAATCATTCTGCGGATGTAATAAAAAAAACAAGACCTACTGCAGTTAATTTATTTTGGGCAACAGATAGAATATTAAAAGTAGTAAATAATACCTCTCATGAGACTTTAAATAATCTTTTAAATAATATTGAACAAGAAGCATTAAATATATACCAGGAAGAAACGAAAGCATGTGAACAAATAGGAATTTATGGAAGTTCCTTAATAAAAAATTCTACAACTATACTAACTCATTGTAATGCTGGGGCTTTAGCAACCGGGGAATATGGAACAGCCCTCTCCCCTATTTATATTGCTTATGAAGAAGGGAAATCCGTTCATGTATATGCTGATGAGACAAGGCCACTTCTTCAGGGAGCACGGTTAACCGCATGGGAATTACAATATGCGGGAATACCTGTAACCTTGATTTGTGATAACATGGCTGGGCAAGTAATGAAAGAAAAAAAAGTAGATATGGTCATTGTAGGTGCTGACCGAATAGCCAAAAATGGAGATACTGCAAATAAAATCGGAACTTACTCGCTCTCTGTTCTCGCAAAATATCATGGTATACCATTTTATATTTCTGCTCCTTCTTCAACTTTTGATTTAAATATTTCTAATGGTTCTCAGATACCTATAGAAGAACGAAATCCAGACGAAATTTATTTTTTTAACAATAAAAGAATTGCTCCTGAGGGTATCTCCATATATAACCCTGCGTTTGATGTTACACCTGCAGAAAACATTACTGCATTTATTACAGAAAAAGGAATAATTTATCCACCTTTTGATAAAACTATCCCTAAAACTATTGGTAATAAGAATGAAAAAAAATAAAGTTCATATAACACATAATATTAGTATTCCTTCAGACAAATTATTGTTAATTGCAGGACCATGTGTAATTGAGAGTAGAGAACATACTTTATTTTTGGCAAAAGAATTAAAAGAAATATGCAAAGAATTAGATGTTCTTTTTATTTTTAAGGCTTCTTTTGATAAAGCCAATAGAAGTCATATTGACGCTTATCGTGGTCCCGGTATGGAACAAGGTTTGAATATCTTAAGAGAGGTTAAAGAAAAAATTCTTGTTCCCGTGTTATCTGATATACACGAACCATGGCAAGCCCCGACTTGTGCTGATGTGCTTGATGTTATACAAATACCCGCTTTTCTTTCTCGTCAAACCGATTTGCTTTTATCTGCTGGATATACACAAAAGGCAATTAATATAAAAAAGGGACAGTTTATTGCTCCATGGAATATGAAAGAGGTAATAGAGAAAGTTTTGTCCACAGGAAATAAAAATATTATTTTGACGGAACGAGGAAATTCTTTTGGTTATAATCAACTGGTTATGGACCCTTGTTCAATTCCGATTATGTCTGAATTCGGTTTTCCTGTTATTATTGATGCCACACATAGTGTTCAGAAACCGGGGGCAGGTATAAAAGGGTCTGGTGGTAATCGGGAATTAGCTCCTTATATTGCTAATGCAGGTATTGCCGTAGGGGCGGATGGTGTTTTTATTGAAGTTCATGAGAATCCCGAAAAGGCACTATCCGATAGTTCTAATTCTATTTATTTATCCGAGTTACATACTTATCTCAAACGATGGAAAGCACTTTTCAATTGTATCAATGGAGATATTAAATGAGAAACATAGGAAAACAGGTATTAAATTTAGAAGCACAAGCCATACAAAAAGCAAGTGAACGATTAGGGGTCGAGTTTGACCAATGTGTCCATTTACTTCGTAATACAAAAGGAAGAATTATTGTAACAGGATTGGGAAAATCAGGACTTGTTGGGAAAAAAATCTCTGCTACATTTGCGTCTTGTGGTTATCCTTCTATTTTTATCCATGCGACAGATGCTGTTCATGGAGACCTCGGTAATATAACAGAAAATGATGTTGTTATAGCGATTTCCTATAGTGGGGAAACGATAGAAGTTACTAATTTAATTCAATTTATTAAAAGAATTGGGGCTAAATTAGTAGGAATATGTGGTAATTTAAATTCTCAATTGGCTCAATATAGTGATGTAGTATTAGATATATCCGTTGATAAAGAAGCATGTCCCATAGGACTTGTTCCGACAGCATCAACAACATTAACATTAGCCATAGGTGACGCTCTTGCTGTGGCTTTAATGGAAATAGATGGTTTTAATGAAGAAACTTACAGAAAATACCATCCCGGAGGACAAATAGGTAAAAAATTATTAAAAGTAAAACATCTAATGCATACAGGGATTGAAATACCTGTTGTTAATTTTTCAATGACAATGGAAGAAACTATTAATGAAATATCCAATAAAGGATTAGGTATGGTTGTTGTTACAGATGACAATCAAAAGGTGGTAGGTATAATTACAGATGGAGATTTAAGAAGACTTTTACAAAAATATGGAAATTTTTTAAAAATGAATACAAAAGACTGTATGCATTCACCACCTATTTGTATATCCCCAGATACTTTAGCAACCGAAGCCCTTAAAATCATGGAAACTAATCGAATTACTTCACTCATCGTTGTAAATGAAGAAAATAAATTATTAGGGGTACTACATTTACATGATTTATGGCGGACAGAAATGTTTTAAGTTTTGTTTTACTTCCTAACATATTTTTCATATAATAAACATCAATTTTAAAATACACGGTTTTTTAAAAGAAACCGCTATTTACAAAATTTGTTTTTTACATGTTTAACAACATTTGGAAGTATAGGTATGTATTTCTTTTTTTATATAATTTGATTTACCTAAAATTGTTCTAATAGATAGAGCATAAAAACCATTTTTAACTATTTTATTATTTATGATTACAAATTTTATTTTGTCTATGTGCTAAATTATTACATTCTTTGTTATAATATATGTAGTAAATAAATGTTTTATATATCATCTTAAATATTTTGAAATATGTAAACAATTATAGATATAGGAATTTAAAATAAGGTTTTATGGAGTTAAAAAATAATAACGGATTATCGGAAATAGAAAATGTAGTTGCAATTGATGGACCTGCGGGAGCAGGAAAAAGCACCGTTGCTCGTCTCGTAGCGAAAGAATTGGATTTTCAATACTTGGATACAGGAGCAATGTATCGCGCTGTTACATGGTGGGCAATTCATTCGGATATTAATATAGATAATCCTCAGGTAGTAGCAGAACATACTAAAAGGATAGATTTAAAATTAACTCCTACAGAAGAGGGAATGCGAGTGGAGGTTGCAGGGAAAGATATAACCCATGAGATTAGGACGCCAGAAATCACAAGAGTTATATACAAGTTAGATGAAAATCCCTCTGTAAGAGAACATCTTGTATATTTACAGAGGTTATTCGCTTTGGAATATCCTACAGTAGCAGAAGGCAGAGATATGGGTACTGTAGTATTTCCTAAAGCAAAATGTAAGTTTTATTTAGATGCACGACAAGAAGTAAGAGCCCATAGACGACAAAAAGAGTTAGAACAGAGAAATATTTTCATACCTCTGGATAAATTGTTAGAAGAAATTATCGAACGCGACAGAAGAAATATGGAGAGGGAACATTCTCCCCTTCGCAAGGCTGATGATGCTATTTTTATAGATACATCTTTTCTGAGTATAGAAGAAGTTTGCAAACAAATTATTGACATTGCACGAGAACGGTTAAAGAAATGAATGATATTCTACAAAATACAGTTTGGAAAATTAACACATGGAACCATGAGAAGGTAGATTATTTATCGAGTTCTCTGGAAATTCCACCGATCATTGCTCATCTTTTAATAAACCGAGGAATTGATACACCAGAGAAAGTAGAAGAATTTTTTAAACCTTCCATAAAACAGATTGTATCCCCTTTCTCTTTAAAAGGAATGGATAGTGCTGTTGATCGCATAATGGAAGCAAAAAATAAAGGTGAAAAGATATGGGTGTTCGGGGATTATGATGTAGATGGTATTGCTGGAACAGCATTACTTACGCGAGGACTGAAACGGTTTGGTATTCAAAATGTCTATCCATTATTGCCAGAACGGTTGTCAGATGGCTATGGTCTAACACCGGAAATTGTTGAAAAGGCTTATTCCGAATCTGTTCGATTAATTATTACTGTAGATAATGGTATTTCAACAATCCCTGCAAGTTTGAAAGCAATGGAGTTAGGGATTGACTTGATTATAACAGACCACCATATCCCTTCTGAAGAACTGCCCATAGCAAAAAGTATAATCAATCCGCGATTGGAAGACCCGGAACATCCCAGTGCTAATTTATGTGGAGCAGGAGTAGCATTTAAATTAGCATTGGCTCTGAATGGTTCACCCAACGATTTAGACCTTGTTGCATTAGCCACAATAGCCGATGTAATGCCGTTAACAGGAGAAAATAGAACCCTTGTTTCTCTCGGATTGAAACATTTATCAAAATATAAAAGAATTGGACTGCGAGCATTAGCAGAAATGTCCAATATTAGTATGGATGATATGGATGTTGAAAAAATTTCTTATGGTTTAGCTCCACGAATAAATGCAGCGGGCAGATTAGATAATGCATTCAAATCTTTAGAACTTTTATTATGTGAAAATGATGATAAAGTATTAGAGTTATCTCAAGAACTCATAAAAGCCAATGAAGAACGAAAAAATATTGAAAATGAAATTTTGAATGATGCTATATCTGAAATTGAGGCTTATATAGAAAAAGATGCTCCTGTTATTGTGTTAACTCGTAGAAACTGGCATCAAGGAATTATAGGACTTGTTGCAAGTAGGTTGGCACATCGCTACTCGGTTCCCGTTGCTTTGATAACAGTGGATGAAAAAGGTGTTGCCAAAGGTTCTATTCGTAGTATATACGGTATTGATATAATCCAAATATTAAATCAGTGCAAACATATATTAGAACAATATGGTGGGCATAAACTTGCAGCGGGTTTCACATTGTTTGAAGAAAACATTCCTCAATTTAGAGAACTTATAAAAGATTTATTATCTCAGGAAAAATCAAAAGAAAAGGAAACTGTAACATTAGATATTGATTGTGTCATTAATTTTTCACAAATAGATTCTTCTTTATTACAATGGTTACAACGGTTTGAACCTACAGGCTTTGGAAATCCTCCTCCTCTTTTCTGTACAACAAATGTTGAGATTATCCCTCATACCGTCCAGATATTTAAAGACCTTAATGTACGAATGGCGATGAAACAGGATAGCCGTCTTTTTTATGGGATGGGTTATTATCTGGCAGAACGATTTTTTAAAGAAGCCAATACTAAAAAAGTAGATGTCGCTTATACCCCAAAAATTTCGACATCAAAGATTTATGGTGGATGTAAATTGCAAATAAAGGATTTTAGACCTTCAAATCATGTATGATTTTATTACTATACATATTTTATTTATAATTATAAATAAAATTTAGGAATCGACATTTGGTTGAATTCAATAAAAAAAGGACTACGAATTTAAATAAAAGGATAGCTCCCCGAACTCCATCAAAACGGCCGTGTATGATATGGACAAAAGATAGTCCTAATATTAAAAAAAAGGGAGTTATCCTGGATTTAAATATGTATGGAATAAGAGTTCGAACATCTGAAATATATGAAATTGGACAAGAGTTATGTATACAAATGATGAAAGATGAAGAGTATAAAAATATTTTAGGTGTACCTATAACAGCCGTTATTGTTCGTTCTTCATCTGTTGATACCGACTATGTAGATTATGGTATGAAACGAGTCTTAATAGAAATAAAAAAAACAGATAGACGAGGGCAACTTTTTATTAATCCTTCTATAAATGCACCAAAAAAACAAATAACAACAAATGACATTCTTAAAAAAAAGAAGCAATAATGGAGACTTGCTATGAGTAAATACAAGGTATTGGTAGTTGATGATGAACCCGATGTAGTGGAATTATTAGAACGAACATTAAAGACAGAAGGATTCCAAGTAATTTGCGCTTATGATGGTATTTCCGCTATGGACTTAGTTTCAACAGAGAAACCCGACATAATTCTTTTAGATTTAATGATGCCAATGATGAGTGGATATGAAGTATGTGAACAAATAAAATCAAATCCGCAAACACAGTCTATCCCGGTAATATGTGTAACTTCTGCTCATACCCCGGATGCGCGGGCACATAGTTTACAAATTGGTGCTTCTGATGTTGTTACAAAACCTTTTTATCCCAGTGAACTTATTGCACGAATTAAAAGACAACTTCAACCTCGTGAATGACATTATTTTGATTGCAGGGTTTATTTGCCGTTATATTAAAGTAATACGATAGTGATTTAAAATTGAAGGGGATAAAAGTGACGATACCTAACTTGCTAACATTTTTTAGGATTTTGCTCATACCCATTTTCTTAATAGTAATTACATTCTACACGAAAGAAACATCCTATTTGCGTTATGTTGGCTTTGGTATATGTGTAATAGCAATAATAACGGACTTATCAGATGGCTATATTGCAAGGAAGTTTAATCTTTGTTCTGAATTAGGAGCTCGATTAGACCCACTTGCAGATAAACTCGCTGTAAATTTAAGTCTTGCATTTATTGCTTCGAATACATCGTTTGAATATCCTATACCTTTATGGTTTCCTCCTCTTGTTTTATTCAGAGACACAGTTCTTGTTGTGGGAACTTATCTTATTAGTAGGAAGCTGACACAGGTAAAAGTAGCACCGCGATTTTGGGGTAAAATTACATCTTTTGTTTTATCTTTATATATTGCTATTGTTCTTTTACAGATAGAAATATTAGTGCTAATCTTTTTGATACTATCTACTCTTCTAACCATATTATCGCTTTTTGACTACCTATGGGTAGGAGTTCGTTTTGCATTAAATTATCGAACAACCAATGGATAAACCACTATCTAAATTACCTATAATAGCCATTTGTGGCAGACCTAATGTTGGTAAATCTACCTTATTTAATCGTTTAGCAGGTAGAATGCAGGCTATTGTTCTGGATAAATCTGGAATTACCCGTGATAGATACGAAACTCTTGTAAGTTATAAAGATAAAAATTTTTTGCTTGTTGATACAGGTGGAATTGTAGATGAGTGGAAAGATTCTATTACAGGAAAAGTTCAACATCAGGTTAGAAAAGCATTAGAATCTGCAGATATTGTGTTAATTGTAACAAACGGGAGGGAAGAATTAACTGCTATTGATTTTGATGTTCGCGATTATGTAAAAAAATTAAACAAACCAACACTCCTTATAGCTAATAAGATTGATGATGACAAACATATTTTAGATACAGCAGACCTGTATCAATTAGGGCTTGGAGATCCTATTCCTGTTTCTTCTTTACATGGAACAGGAATCGAGAATCTTTTGGATACAATTTATAATCTTTTGCCTGAACAAAACATTGTTCCTGATGAACTTGAAAACGGAAAAAAACAAATAAAAATTGCAATAATTGGTAAACCCAATGTAGGAAAATCTTCGCTGGTAAATGCTCTATTAGATGATGAGCGAGTAATTGTTGATGAAACACCGGGAACAACCCGAGATGCTATTGATATCCCATTTAATTGGAAAGGGAATGATTATATTTTAATAGATACAGCAGGTATGAGAAGGAAAGCCCATTTACGAGAAGCCGTAGAATTCTATAGCGTCCATAGGACATTAAAATCCGTTCGCAGGTCTGATATAGCTCTCGTTCTTGTCGAAGCATCTGAAGGTATAACAGACCAGGATAAAAAAATTATAGGTTATGCAGTAGAACAAGGAGTAGGGATCGTCATTGGATTTAGCAAATGGGACTTAGTTCCTGATAAAAAGGAATATACTTATGTTTTGCAGGAACAAATCCAAAGAGAATTTCCTCATCTTGACTATATTCCTACGGTTCATTTATCTGTAATACAAAATAAACAAAAATGTTTTAATGAATTATTTAAAATAATTAACAAAGTCCAGGAAAACACTTTGTTCCGTGTACCTACTTCTGAATTCAATCAATTCATTACAGAATTGAAAACAACTCATCCTGCCCCTACTAAGGGTGGGAAAAGAGCAAAGATATATTATGGAGCACAGGTTAGTGTGAAACCGACTAAGTTTTTATTATCCGTAAATCAAAGTAGGTTATTCCATTTTAGTTATCTTCGTTATATAGAAAATTCGATTAGGGAGAGGTATAATTTTATTGGGGTTCCGATTAAAATACAATTGCAAGAAGGAGATAAATAATGGAATTCAGGATTATTTTGCTATTTTATATATTACCCATGTTCCTTTCCTACTTATTAGGTTCAATTCCCACTGGATTATGGATAGGTCTTCTGTTTTACAAAAAGGATATAAGGAAATATGGTAGCGGGAATATAGGTGCTACCAATGCCTTGCGAGTATTAGGGAAAATACCCGGGGCAATTGCTCTCTTATTTGATGCTTTGAAGGGATTTGTTCCTGTAATTTTAGTAAAAACATTTTTACCTGAATATTCCTATCTACCCCTTTTTGTAGGTATATCTGCTATATTTGGTCATTTGTTTTCGATTTTCCTGTTATTTAAAGGAGGCAAAGGAGTAGCCACAGGGACAGGTGTATACCTTGCTCTCGCTCCTATTCCCACACTGATTGCAGGGATTGTATTTTTTATATCTGCTTTTTCTACCCGTATGGTAAGTGTAGGTTCTATTTCCTCTGCAATAACGCTTGCTATATTGACTTTGTTCTTATATAAAAATGATATTATATTCGTAATTATCACTTGTTTAATTGCCATTTTAGTAGTTTATAAACATCGTTCTAATATCCAAAGAATTATCCGAGGTGAAGAAAATAAGTTTTGAGAGCATCAAAGGAAATCGTTTCTCCACCATAATAGATATTATGTTGGGGATTTCCGTTTTCATCTTTTCATTTCTGGTTTATCTTCTCACTTTAGCACCTACCGTAACTGCAGAAGACAGTGGAGAACTAATAACTGCTTCGTATTTTTTAGGTATCCCCCATCCCCCGGGATATCCGACATGGTGTTTATTATCACATCCTCTTGTATATATCCCTTTTGGAAGTATTGCATGGAGAGTTAATCTATCCTCTGCTTTTTTTGCTTCTTGCACTGTATTTTTTATTTTCCTTTTTTTATTACGAATTACTAAGAATAAAATATCTGCTTTCAGTAGTTCGCTTATTTTTGCGTTTTCATTAGAATTTTGGGAACAGTCCGTAATTACGGAAGTTTATAGCCTTAATTCTTTATTTATTATCTTGTGTCTATACCTTTTGTGCTTATGGAAAGATACGCATAAACCTAAATATTTATTATGGCTATCTCTTATTTATGGGATAAGTTTGGGAAATCATTATACAATGTTTGTTGTAGGTCCTTTTTTGATAGCCTTCATTATTTTTACAAATCCCAATAACCTTCAATATATAAAAATATATTTCTTATGCATAATTATTATTTTATTCTCATGGTGTTTGGTCTGTTCCTATCTTTACATCCGTTCTTTAGCTAACCCTCCGATAGATTGGGGTAACCCGGAGAATTTGACTAATTTATTTAATTTAATAACTCGAAAACAATATTCCTTTATGTTGACACAATATCCAAGAAGTCTTCCCAGATTATTAAGACAATGCGTGGTTTTCTTCGGCATGGGAGTTTATCAGTTTGGTTCGCCTCTTTTATTTTTCTTATTTCTATTATCCTTTTTATTTGTATTCTTTAAACATCGTGCATGGAGTTTACTCCTATTTTTTTTAGGTTTTTCTACAGGATTCTTTGCTATTCTAGTCCAGAATTTTAATTTTGATATTGAGTGGTTAGAAGTCATGTCCGTCTTTGGAATTCCTGTCTATTTGTGTTGTAGTTTATCATTTGGAATTATGTTGGCATGGGTTCTTGATTGGTTAATTTCTTATTCAAAGAATAAATATTATATTTATACTGCCTCTTTGTTTATATTATTACTTCCCTTTGTTCCGCTGTATAAAAATTACGAAGTAAATGATTACTCTCAGTTTTGGTTTGCCCATGAATTTGGAGAAAATATCCTTAATTCATTAACTCCTAATGCTATTTATATTCCTTATACAGACCATGCAAGTTTTCCATTAATTTATCTTCAAAAAGTTGAAGGTGTTCGAAAAGACATTACCATAGCACGAGTTCATGGTTATTTATGCCCTGAACTATTTAAAAAAATGGATAGAAAACAATGGGCAAAATATGCACCTTTTCCTAAAGGTAGATATGAAAGTGAATTGATTGGTTGGCTTATAGATAATACCGACAGACCTATTTTTTCTGAGAAAAAAATAAATGTTATTACAGAACAGAAAGGGACATGGGTACCAGCAGGTATTATTTATCGCTATCAAAGAGAAAATGAGATAGTCCCCAAATCAGAAATCTATTGGCAAAAATACAATTGGACTTATATAAAAGAAAATAACATTAAGGGGCAATCTGCATCATTGATATGGCTTCAAATACAATGGGCAAAAGCGAGAGACTGTTTCAGGAATAATGATAATAGCACTGCCATAGAATTGATATATAATGGACTAAAATACTATGGGAAAGATGATGTTATATTAAACAATGCAGGGGTTTTATGTGCAGAACATAAAGAATACTCCTATGCTAAAAAATTCTTTGAAGAAGCGTTAAGCATTAATTGCCATAACACTACAGTTAAGAAAAACCTACAAAAGTTAGAAAAGAAATTAAGTATTTCATAATAAAATTCTTGAACCGAATTTCCTGAAGTTTATAGATACTCTTAAAATTCTCCCCTATATTCATCTTTCTCATTAATTCACTGGCTTGTTTATTTTTAAAAAACAAAAAAAGAAGTGAAAAGAAAAATCCGCAGACTTATATATCTGCGGATTAAGGTATGTCAATTTCTTATTTAATTAAAACCGATTACAAGACCTGTAATTGACTCTTAGAACCTACAGGAAGGTTATCAAAATCATCTGCACTATCACTACCGCCTTCAACGGTTTCAACCAATATCGCATTTGCTTGTTTAAATAATTTTCCAATTATTGTTACTGTTTTCCCTCTCATCTGATTTCCAGTTAGAAGGCTATCGGCTTCTTTTGTAGGAAGGTAAATCAAGACTTTCCCTTTTAAATCGTCAAGGGCTTTGCCATCAACATCTTTTGCCTCTGTAACCTTCAGTGCATTTAATTGTGCTAATGCTGAATTTGCAGAAGCAGTCCCGCCTTTGGCATAAGTCTCAAAAAGACTTATATTTTCACCTGTAATTGTAACTCCAACAGGTTGTTCTGATTCTTTATTAGCATCTTGTGCTAAAATAACGAACGGTGTGATTAACATTACAAAAGTTAATGTAATTAAAGCTCTTTTTAACATAATTTTACTCCTTAAAGTTATGGTTATATTTATTCCATCTTCTCATTACTACGATATTATTATACCATTTATTCAATTTTCGTTTCAAAAAAACGATAAAAATTCCGTCTATATATCCTTTTTATCCATTTCTAAAGCCAATTTTTTAACCGCTCGAATGTCTAATTTACCTGTGCCAAGAACAGGGATAGATTCCACTTTATAAAAGGCATTAGGTCGAGGTCTCCATAGGTTGGGAAGTTCTGACTTATCTATCAGTTCAATGAGTTTATTTATTTGTTCTTCTTCTAATGTATGAAGAACTACTATTCTTTCTCCTTTTTGTTCATCAGGAACCCCCGTTACTGCTAAACTGAGTTCCGTTAAACCTAATAAATCATGTAGTACTTCTTCTATGCGTGTGTGGGAAATCATTTCGCCTGCAATTTTACTAAATCGTGCCAATCTGTCTGTAATTGTTATATAACCATCTTCATCAATTTTCGCTATATCCCCGGTTCGGTACCACTCTCCTCTTAATACTTGTTCAGTTTTTTCAGGCATATTCAAATAGCCTGCCATAATATTAGGTCCTGTAACTTCAAGCATACCTTCTTCACCAATAGACAAAATTTCGCCTGTATCAGGGTTTGTAATTCTTACAGATACACCTGGTAATGGTTTTCCTATACTTCCTATTTTATTAAATTGATTGAAAAAGCCGGGTGATTCAAAATCGGGTAAGTTTGCCGAAACTAAAGGTGAACATTCTGTTGCCCCGTATCCTTCAAAGGGTTCTATTCCAAATTTTTCAAAAAATCCTTTTCGTATTCTGTCTGGTAATTTTTCGGCTCCTGCTACTACAATTTGCAGAGTTTTAAATTCTTCGGGGGTGCATTTTCGGATAAATCCCTGAAGAAATGTACTTGTTGCTAATAACATATTCGCTTGATACTTTTGAGCAAGTCCACCGATTATCTTAGGTTCAAGAGGATTGGGATGAAATACGCAACGAACACCATTTGTAAGTGGCAACCAGACTGTAACTGTAAATCCGAACGAATGGAAAAAAGGCAAAAATCCTAATACACAGGTATTTTTATCATGCCAAATAACTCGTTTTATACACTCTGATTGACTCATAATGTTTCTTTTGGTAAGCATTACACCCTTGGGGTTTCCTTCACTCCCGCTTGAAAAAATAATAGTTGCAAAATCTTCTTCTTTTTGGGGTGAAACACTGAAATATTTTTCGACAATAGAGATGGGCAGGAATATAGCACTCAATATACCCAGAATTTTATCCCATGTATTCACAGTTTCGCGGATATCTTCGAGATATACAGGTGTTTCTGGAACATTGATGTTAACACGCTCTAAGAATTTCCGAGAAGTTAGAACATGCTTAATTCCACATGCCTTTACACAAGATGCTATAATTTCGGAACTTTGTGTATAGTTCAGGTTTACGGGTACTTTACCCATGATTTGTAGAGATATATTGACGATAGCACCTCCAATTGTGGGCGGGACAAGAATACCTACCATTTTTTCATTGCCCAATATCTTCTTGAATTTTCTACCTAATATCAAGGCACCCATATATGCTTTAAAATAACTGATATGTCCCGTCAGTGCATCTGCCATACAGAAATGGAATGGATTTTTTTTGGCACAATGGACAAAGGCACGATGCAATGCAGAATTATAAGGGTATGGTCTTCTTCTGTATAGTTCCGAACTTAATAATTGTATTTTTTCTCTTATTTCATATCCATTTTTCGTTTCTGTGACAGGTTCCCCTATTTCAACATAAATCGGATAGCGCCATTTTTCAGGCAATATCCATTTAATTTTCCCTTCCCTTATCCTATAAACTACCTCCGTTATGCGGTCCATATACACAGGGATAATAGGAACATCTAAATTTTGTGTAAGTATCTTATAATCTTTATACCAGGGCATTTCAGGTCCAGAAGGATGAAATTTTTTCTCCCATGGGACACACACCCAATTACCCAAAACAAGTTGTTGCCGTATCTTAACGATTATTTCCTCAATATCTTTTATAGTGGCATTATTGGGAACTAAGATAAGATTTAAAAACTTGGATATCCAACGCATCCATCGAACTTTTAATACATCTTCACCAACTACAAAAACAATCTTTCGGTCAAAACTATAAAAAAGGACCATTACATCTACAAAAGACACATGATTTGATACAATTAAGGCACCACCTTTTTCGGGCAATCTGTTTCTGTTTGAGACAAATACCCTATAAAGTGTGCTGTCTAAAATCCAGAGAATAGCACGAAGTATCATATTTTTTTCTATCCTTATCATTACAGTTAAAACAACTATTGAAAGTATTCCCGTAACAAAAAATATAAATCGAGGTGGACAGTTAAGGATACTGAATAACAACATAAACAAAGCTGCGGAAATAGTCATTCCGCCAAAGGTTACTAAATTGCTTGTAGCAATCATTGCTCCGCGCACTTGATTTGGACTTTGTCTTTGAAGTAAACAAGCCATTGGGACATCAAATAAACCTGCTCCAAACCCCAAAACAAACATTAAAATGGTTATTTTAATCAAACTAAGTCCAGGAATTGATAATAAGAAAGAAAGGAATATCATAATGATACTACCAATTACTGCCAATCCTATTTCAATTTTTCCTCTTGAAAAATAACCTGCCGCAGTACTTCCTAATGCAATACCAATGGCTATTAATGCCAATAATGTTCCTATTGCCCCTGCGTTATTCAATTCCACCTTTCCATATTCCACGATATTTTGCATAAGAAGGGCACCAGCAAACCAGAAATATGTAATTCCTAACATAGCAAGTAATAGTTGCTTATCTTTAAAGAATATCTTGAAATAACCCGAAAGACCGGCAAAGGGATTGATTTCAATTTTTCGGGCAGGCTCAACAGGAGGTGCATAGGTTACCATTAGGGAGGTAATCAGCCCTATGGACGATAACCCTACCATTGAAAACATGGCTAAATATAAATTGTTTTTAAATGCTTCTATCATCCATCCACCTACAGCATTTCCAAAAATAATGGCAAGGAATGTCCAAAGATTTAATAAGCCATTTCCCCATGACAAACGGGTCTCAGGTAAGATTTCAGGTAAAATCCCATACTTAGCAGGACTAAAAAAGGCACTTTGCATTGCCATAAGGAAAAGAGTGAAAAATAATAAATGATGGCTTTTTAGAAAAATAGCAAATGCCCCCATCAACATAACACCTAATTCCCATACTTTCGTCCATATTGTTACTCTTTGTTTTGAATAACGGTCTGCCAATGAACCCGCTAATGCTGGAAAAAGTAGCCATGGTAAATTGAACAAGACTGTACATACAGGGGTAACAAAGCGGTGCCATGCTGAGTCATGAGGAAGAAATAAGGGAACACTTAAAATAATTATTAATTTATATACATTGTCACTAAATGCACCTTGAAATTGTGTTGCAAGTAGTGAATAAAACCCTAATAGATTAAATCTTTCCTCTTCTCTTATATTTTTTATGGTAATAGCCATAGAATTTTCTGACCTTTTTTAATTATTTTCTTGAAAGTGTTAAATGTTATCTTTTGTTGAGTAAGGGATAGTCATCAATCTCTCTCGGATAGTTTCCATATACTTAATAATCTCATTGCATTCTTTATCAGAAAAGCAAGAAAAAAGACGATGTATGTTACGCCTATAAATTGGTTCCATTTTCCGAACAAGATTTAAACCTTCAGATGTAAGTTCCACATGCCGTATTCTTCTATTCCCTTCTACAGAATTTCTCAATACCAATCCTTTTGCTTCTAATTTATCAAGAATTGAAGTAATGCTGGCGCGTGTGACAACTAAACGCCGCCCTAAATCTGATTGTGTCCATTTTCTCTTTTTATATTTAAGAGCAAAAAGGACATTGAATTGTGCTTCTGTTAAACCATATCTTCGAAAAAATGCCTCTCCTTTTATTGATAATACCGCTACGGTTCTTACAATATTTAATAAAGTTTCATGTCTTAAATCCTGTATAGGCTGTTCTAAATCTAATTCTTTATTTATTGACATGGAAATATCACTCCTTAAGGATTTACTATATTATTTATCTTTTAACATTGTATTTAGTAATTGTAAAATAATAAACTGTTAGATGTCAATCAATTTAGACAAGGTTTAACCTATGAAAATACTTCTATCCGGCGCATCAGGTTTTGTAGGAAAACATGTATATTCCCATCTTTGCAATCAAGGCTTTGTATGTTACAAGTTAGTTCGTGAAACGCCCTGTAATGAAAAAGAAATTTTTTGGGACCCTTATAAAAAAATTATTGATTTGAATTTAATCAATGACATGGATATTTTTATTCATTTAAGCGGTGCTAATATTGCTGATGCTTTCTGGACAAAAAAGCGAAAACAGATTTTAATCGAAAGTCGTGTAATAACTACAAGATTTCTTGCAGAAAGTATTGCCCATTTGAATGATAAATCCAAAAGATTATTCGTTTCCTCGGCAATAGGTTATTATGGGACTATAATCAATACACCTATCACAGAAACTGGTGAAAAGGGGGATAGTTTTTTATCTACTCTTTGTGAAAGTTGGGAACACTCTGCTCAAATAGCCATATCATCTGGCATCAAAACTGTTTTTATGCGTTTTGGTATCGTAATGGGAAAGGATGGTGGTTTGTTAAACGGATTGATGAGAATATATCGTTTAGGCTTAGGGGGGGTGGTCGGAAATAAAAATGCATTTTTGAGTTGGATAGCCGTAGAGGATTTGTGTAATGCTATCATTTTTCTATTAAAACAAGAGGATTCTCAAGGTCCTTATAATTTTGTTTCACCTTACCCCATAACACAAAAAGAATTCTGCTCTCTCTTATCTAAGGCTGTAAAAAGACCCGCATTCTTTCATATTCCCCCTTGTTTTATAAAAACATTTTTTGGAGAAATGGGAAGGGAATTATTTTTAACAGATCAAAGGGTTTACCCGGAAAAATTACTAAATGAGGGTTTCGTTTTTACCTTTCCTCATTTTGCTAAATATCTTGAATATCTTTTTAAATAACCCCTATAAGGTATAACCCGCCTAATCCTAATAAGGAAAAGAAAGTTAAAATTATAAATAAAATAATAAACCAAAACCAGATTAATATTCCGCCTATAGGGAATACTTCATGAAAATTTCTAACATCTATGATGGTTTTTGGTAAGCCTAAAATATCTAAAAATCCAAATTTTTCTTTTTCACCAACCGCTATCCAAAATTTTCCTTCACGGGGTTCGGGAATATAACCTACAATGTAATAATCTCCTGTTTTAGGTAAAATATACTCAATTGTAGGGAATATCCATGAATATGTTCCTGTAAATTCTTCATGAAAAATTTCGGGTTTTTGTGATTGTGTAGTAAATACCTGCCCCCCATATTCAATTGGCACTGCAAAGGGAACTGTTACAGGGGGCAAACTCTTAGAAATAATTGCACATGCGGGAAAATATACCGGTTTTGAATCATCTAATTTAGGAGAACCTAATTGTATTTTAATTTTTTGGTTTTCTTTACCAAAGAATTTTAACCAGATTTCTAATTTACCTTGTGTCGCATTGTGATATGCCACCTGTGAAATGTCTACATCTTCTATATAATAGGGATTATCAATACTTGATGGTCCTCCATTAATAACAATAGGTTTATGGGCAAAACTATTTGCGCATAAAAAAAGCATAACCACTAAAAAAAACAATAGTTTATTCATAAATCCCTCCTTTGTTTTTTTTATTAGAACAGATTTCCTTTTACTTTCATTCCTTTTTCTACTTTTGCATCTTGTTTAGATAGTTTGAGTGTTCCTGTTGAGTATTCATTTTCTACTTCTTGTATTTCTACCTGTCCAATGGGTTCCTGTCTAAAACCCACTTTTTTACCATTGATTTCAATGGGTTCTCCCTGTCGTAAGATAGTTAAAACACAACCTTCTTTAATCCCATGGTTTTTCCCCAGATTTACTGTTATTGAGTTGTCAGCCACAGATATAACTGTTCCTCGGACACTTCTATTTGTCTCTTTGAAACATTGTTCCATTTCTTCTGTAATTTTTTGAATGGTTGCAATTAAATCATTTTCGTTAAGGATACTTGAACACTGTCCCACGATTTCTGTTGTTTCTGTATCTACAAGACGAACATATACCATAGGAGATTTACCTAATGAAGCAAACTCTATGAAACCTAAAAATCGTGCCGAGAGAACTTTCCCCAATTGTCTTTGTGTCTCTGCAGAGGCTAAATCCGAACTTCCTAATTGTAATTCCTGTAGAAGTTTGTCTAACATTTCTCTTTCAACAACCTGCACAGGTGTAAGTTTGTTTTTGACTGTTTTTTCAAGTTCTCGCTGGAAAGCACTGTCAATCCCTGCTCTGTCAAGAAGCAACCCTTGAACGGTGGTATTTCCTTTCAAGAAGGCTACTATGGGTGGCTTTGTATCCCATGTATCACCTGATACCGCCCCGCTTTCTTTTAATTCTTTAAACCGAGTTGTTAATTGCGATATTTGTTCTTGTATAACCTTTTGTCTTTCCACATCATTATTTTTTTGTATCTGTTCAGTTATCTGCTGTAATAACAACTGTGTTACCTGGTCTTCTCCCCTTTTTGATGCTTCTGTTAGGATTTCTTTTGCTTTATCCAGTTCTCCCTTTTTTTGATGAACAACGGCTTTGTTACTTAATGCAACAACATTCATCGGGTCAAGCGAGACTGCTTGTTCAAATTCCTGCAATGCCTTTGTATCATCGCCTGTTTCTTGAGATATTCTACCTTGAGCATTTAGGTTTTCTGCCTTCATCCAATCGTATTTTATTTTGTTTTCATTGTTTTGCAGAATCGCTCGTGCTTCTTCTGTTTTACCTAATTTTGAAAGTGCCATGCCTTTAATAGTTTGTGCATAACCATCATTGGGAACCTGGTCTGCATATTCAATTGCTTTTTGGTAATCTCCCTTCATATATGCAAGTTTTGCTAAACCTGCAGTAGCATTTATCGCCCCAAATTCTTTTTCTGCTTCATCAATTTTGCCTTGTTCGGACAAAATATAACCTTTAAGTTCCTGCAACTCTTGTGAAGCATTTGTTTTTTCATCTGGGATAGAGGTATCCAACATTTTAGTTGCGGTTTCCAGATCTTTCTTTCTATAAAAGAATTCCGCAGTTTCCTTTAATAAACTTAATTGATGTCCTCCCCCTCTTAAAACTCTTTCAATCACCATAGATGGCGGGGCAACAAATAAAATCATGGGAAGTACATCTGCTTTACTTAGCCATGATTTATCGGATAAATCTTGCTCTGATACAATCTTAAATTTTAAATCCAATCTACTTGCAAATTGTTTAAGTCCTTCAGTATTTTCTTTACAGCCAACACCTATAATTTCAAGTTTTTTCCCTCCAAATTGAAGGTCTAATACAGATAATTTCGTTGCCATTTCTTCGCCTGTTTTGGGAGAGAATAGGAAAATAACCAAAACGGGTTCGTTTTTCTCAATATAATTATTTAAGTTTATTTCCTCTCCGTTAATATCTTTTGCTGTAAATACTGGGAATTTATCATTTTTTACAAATGTTTGTGCAAAAGCACTTGTCCCCAAAGTTGATGCTAAAAATATAGTATGTAGCACCAAAAAAAATCTTGTTCTCATATACATAAAAAATCTCCTATTTAATCTTTCTTGTACAACCAATCTCTTTAATAATTTTACCATCTTTAACGAATTTTTGCTCATTATCTTTTTATCGGAGGCAAAAGAATGTGTTTTGCAACCGTTTCACCGGGTTCTTTGGGCTTTACTACTGAAGGTAATTCGCCTGTTAAAATATCATTACCCCTTCGAACTGTCCATGAAATTGAATTAGGTTTTCCCTGAAATTGTGCAGTCTCTCCTGTGCTATATTTATCATTCTTATAAACAACCTCGCCTGCCTGGTCTTTTATCTCTAATTCTACGGTTCCTTCAACAGGAGAGATTTTATCGGATATTCTCTTTAAATCTAAATAATTTTGAAAATCTTCGTAGGCTTCATCATCTTCCGCCTGCCAGATATTAAATATTGCTTTCCCAAAATAGGGTTCGTTTATTTTAGTATTTACATTGTTTTCTGTAACACTGCCTTTTCCAGTCGAATAAGAATAAAAAATTCCTAAAACTATCCCAATTACTACTAATGTAATTCCTATAATTGCCACAAACTTTTGTTTTGTTCTGATTTTGCTACGAATTTTATCTAATTCTTCATCAGTTTTCTTCCCTACACCTTCGTCTGCCAAAAGTGTAGGTGCGTCTGATATTGCCTGAACATTATCCTTTTTCTCTGTTTTGTTTATAGCATTATTAAGGGCTTTTGAAAACTCCTCCATATTTTCATATCTGTCATCGGGATTTTTACTCATTGCTTTCATGATGACATTATCTAATTCTTTAGAAACTCGTATATTCAAATCAGAAGGAGGTAGCGGTTGGGTTCGTAATACCTTATGCATAATTACATTCAAGGTATCCCCCACAAATGGTTTTTCCCCTGTTATGAGTTCATATAGAACAACAGCCAGAGAAAACTGGTCTGATTTACCATCAACTTTTCCTCCAGTAAACTGTTCTGGACTCATATAATGAGGGGTACCGATTAGTGTCCCTTCTTGTGTAAGAGTAGAATCAGGAAGTCGAGCAACCCCAAAGTCTGTAAGTTTTATATTTCCATCCTTTGTTATTAATACATTTGAAGGTTTAATATCTCTATGGACTATTTTGTGTTTATGGGTCTCATTCAGGGCACTACATGTAGCATTCGCTATCTTAATAATTTCTTCCATTGACCAAATTTTCTTTTTACTTATTAATGATTTCAAGTCTTCGCCTTCTATATATTCCATCACAATATAAGCCAAACCTTCTTCCTCTCCCATGTCATAAATGGTCACCACATTTGGATGTTGTATCTGGCCTGCCATGATGGCTTCGCGTGAAAATCGGATGAATATTTCATCTGCAATACTGGCACTTACAGATAGGTCTTTCCTCGCTGTTTTAATTGCTACTTTTCTTTTAATAATAGGATCATATCCTTCATATACAATACCCATTGCCCCTTTACCAATTTCACGGATTATTTCATATTTCCCAATTTTCTTGGGTATTTGAGAATCTTCAATCACTGTATCTTCTTTTTTTTCTTCATTTCTTCTATCCATAAAGATACTTTCTCCCTATCTGAGTTTTCTTTGGTGTATTTTGTATATTCTTGGAAATATTGGATAGCCTTTTCTTCATCTTCCCTTTCCAGTTGTATTAACCCAAGATTATAATACGCTAAAGCATATTCCGAATCTAAATCAATTGCTTTATTAAAGTACCTTTCTGCCTGTTCAAACTGGTTCATTCTTCTGAATGTTTCACCTAAATCATTATACACCTGTGGGCATGTGGAACATAAGTCAATTGCTTTTTCAAAAATAGTTTTCGCTTCGTCTAATCGGTTTCCTTTCAACAATAAGCGTCCGAAATTTCTCGTTGCTTCTAATGAATTAGGATTTGTATTTATTGCCTGCTTATATGCCTTTTCTGCAGTAGTTAAATCACCTAACATTTCGGATACTACCCCCAGATTAAACCATGCTTCAAAAAATTCCGGGAATAATTGTGCAGATTTTTTATAATATTCAAATTTCTTTTTTATATCATTCGTATTTACTCCTCTGTTATATGATTCTATTGCAGATAATATGGTGGGGTCTATATCGGGCAAGGGAATAATTTCTGTCTCTATTAATTGGGTTTTACCTGTCTCAGCCTTATTATTGTATTTTTTATATATTGGGGTTTTTTCTAAAAAGTTTTCTATTTCTTTTGATGAAATTGCTAAAGAAAATGCAGTCCCTTCCAATTTTCCTATAATCATCCCTATAAAAACACCTTCTTTATTAAAAACAGGAGCACCACTTGCACCCGGGTCAGCATATAAAGTCAGCTGGTAAACTTTATTCCCTTTATAGATGCGATTGGGATTGGAAACGGTCCCTGTAATAACAGAAAAAGCCAGATTATCAGGTGAAGCCAATGTAAATATACTTGCACCTGCATTAACCGTTTCTGTATTAAAAATATCTACCCAGGATTGAAAATTTTGTTGGGACTTTAATACCGAAATATCTTTTTCTTCTGAGATATATGCTACTTTTAAGGGAAATACTTTTCCATTAATAGTTTTCCCCTCTATTTCTTTAACACTTTTTACTTGATGTGCTGTGGCAAGGACATAACCATCTGGAGAGATACAAAAACCACTACCCTGTATGGTATTACCTTCCTTGTCTACACAGTTAATCAAAAGCACTGTATTCTGCTTTTGTTTGACTAAATCTTCCAAACTTACATCCGAGAAAATACTGAAAGATAAAAATAGAGATATTAGAAAAATAAAAATAGAATTATTAAAGTATAAAAAAGAAAGTTTCATGTGATATTCTCTATCTAATAATCGTTTAATATCATTTTAACATGAAAAACTACTTATTTTTTCTATTTAAATTTATCAAATATTATGAAGATTAATAAAGATTTTATAAGCACTTTAAGTACGGTATCTAATTTAGGTTTCTCTTTATGTATATTAGTTTTTATTGGTTATTTTATTGGAAATAAATTAGACCACTATTTTCAAACAAATGGAATATTGTTAGCAATTTTTATTATTTTGTCAATTTTAACGGGCTTTATCGGCTTTTTTATTACAATTTTTAAGAAAATAAAATGAGCGGGCAAAAATTTATATTGACATTTCTTTTTACGGGGATTTTTATATCGTTTCTTCTTACGATATTTTTTTCTATTTTATTTGGGCTTGAAACTTTTTATTTTTTTACTTCATGTTTATTCAATATAACTTTAACTTTTCTTTATATAAAATATCTTGAATCTTATTTATTGTCGAAAAAAGTTAACTTTATTATTTTATGTGGCGTTATGAAATTGTTTTTAATTGCTTTATTTTTTATATTAACGATTTATTTTTCCGATAGAAAAATTTCAACTGTTTTTTTAACTTTTTTAGGTTTACTCATTGCACCCATTACAATAAGAGGTGTATCATATTATAAAAATTTATCATAAACTATTGAGATTGTATATTTTGGGAATACCTGATATTTTCATATATCTTACAACATTAGCAGGCATTTATAATGGAAGAAATAGGAAGACGATGGGTTCTATATTATATACCCGGTACTGATATACCGATACCGGGAGGGGGAGTACATGTCTTTACTGTGCTATCTTCCTTTTTTATTGTAATGATTTTGCTTTTTATAAGTTATATATTTTCCCATCGCTTTCAACACATCCCTACAAGAACACAATCATTGCTTGAAATAGTCGTTCTTTGGTTTAAGTCACTAATCGAACCGATTATAGAAACTTCAAACGCTACTATTTTATATGAAGTATTACCTTTTGTCTCCTCTCTTTTTTCCTTTATATTTTTTGCTATCTTGCTTTCTTTAATTCCACTTCCCTATATGGAAGAACCAACAAGTGATTTGAATTGCACTCTGGCTCTTGCTCTTCTGTCTCTTATTTATAGTTGGGTTACTGCTGTAAGATTTAAAGGGGTACAGGGTTTTATACGGGAATTTCAAGGACCTTTATATAATGATGATTCAGAAAGTTCTCAAAAAAGCATTTTACAAAAACTTTCCGTTCTTTTCTTCTTCCCATTCAAAATTATAGAGGAGGTTTCTAAAGTTATTTCCCTCTCATGTCGTCTTTTTGGGAACACTTTGGGTTCAGGAATAGTTAGTGTTGTTATTGCAACACTTACTTTTTATATTTTTGTGCCTATTATATTTAATATGTTATTAACCGGTTTTGAAGCATTTATTCAAGCATTCGTTTTTGCTTCTTTAACGACGGTATATATTTCATCTTATTTAGCAGAAAACCATTAAATAAACTATAAGGAGTTTTTTATGGATATTCACACATGGTATAACATGCTAAATTTTGTTGTTGCCCAAACAGCAGAAACAGCTCAACAAAACTCAGGTATTCTTATTACGGGTGAAGACTTACGAGTAATATTTGCATGCATATCTGCCGCTTTTACAATTGCAGTGGCAGGTTTAGGAGCGGCTCTTTCTGAGGGTTATGCAGCAGCAAAGGCATGTGAAGGCGTAGCACGAAACCCTGAAGCGTCAGGACCTGTAACAAGAACGATGATAATAGGTCAGGCTGTTACTGAATCAGTAGCCATATATGCACTTGTAATAGCCGTTATTATTCTTTTCTTTATGGTGTAAATTAGAGATATATGATTAGTATAAATTTAACACTATTAATTGAACTTCTTTTATTCCTCTTCTTCTTTATTTTTGCGAGGAAATATATCTGGAAACCCCTTTTGCAAACAATCAAAGAACGAGAAGATTATTTTCAAAGAAAAGAGAATGAAATTGAAAAGAAAATTCAAAAAGCAAAAGAATTCCGAGATGAATATAAAAATTCATTAGAAAAGGCTCAAAAATCACTCGATTCCAGGATAGACAACACGATTCGAAATGCATACATTCAACAAAGAGCATTAATTGAACAGGAACAAAAAAAGGCACACGAACAACTAATTCTTTTCCGAAATGAATTAGAAAAACAATTTTGCATGAATAATACAGAAATTCAAACACATGTAGAGACATTAACAGAGAAGATAATCCAATGTCTGATACAACAAAAACGAATTTTTTAACTCGACATAAAAAATTTTTTGTTAGAGTTTTCATATTTTACCTTATAGGAATAATAGGGGGAATATATTTTTTTCACTCCCCTAATTTATCCAAGGATTATTTACAAAAATATGAAAAGGAACATAGTATTTATAAAGAAATTAGTAGAAATGCTAATTATTTCAAATTTTTACAAAGACCTCATCTTTATAAAGGTTCGCCTGAAGAGTTAGAGAAGTTTAATTTTGCATTAAATTATGAAAAGAATCCAGATTATTTAAGAGAAAAGAACAGAATCTTTTACTACATATTATGGTTCAAAACATTGGATTTCTTTATCATCATTTTCATGGTTTTTCATTTTGGCTGGCAACCTTTGTTGAATTACATACATACCTATCAAAGAAACATACTAAATAAACAAAATGAAATAGATAATCGTATAAGGCAGAGCAACGAAGAGATAGTAGAAGCGAAAAATCTTTATCAAACTCTACCAACTGTAATAAAAGAAAGGGAATATTATAAAGAATCTTTTTTGGCTCAGCGACTATCTGAAATTGAAAAACAAAATCAACAGGCTTTAGCACAAATTGAATTTTTATTAGAAACAAGGAAACAGGAAGCAATTTTACATTGTATTAATGAAGTAAAAAAGCAATTGATAAATGAATCTATAAAGAAAGCTGAAGAGGAATTGTCTGCATCAGAAACCCCTGAAAGATTGGCACAGACTGTTGAAAAATTTAATTTCTTAATAACGATGATTTCATAAATTGGAAAAAGGGATATGAATATTATTATACGGAATAGATTAGCCCAACGATACGCAGAGGCATTAAAGTCTTTTATAAAAGATGAAAAAGACCTCATGAAAATTAATGAAATATATCAAATACTTGCACATTTATTAAAAAATGAGCCACGATTTCTTACTTTCTTAACCAATCCCGTTATCCCTTTTGAACAAAAAAAGAAGATATTAAACCAAATTTTTGAAATTACAGATTCTCCCGAATATTTTAAAAATTTCTCTAATTTTCTTATAAAACATAATCGAGCAGGGATAATAAGAGAAATATCAAAGGTATTTTCAGAGAAAATTGACCCGTGGTTAAATCGAATTGAAGTAGAAGTTACCACTGCGACTCAGTTACCAGAAGAATCTGAAAAATCGCTCATCAAAACTTTGGAACGATTTACAGAAAAGAAAGTTCGACTTGTAAAACATATTAACCCGGGTATATTAGGAGGTATTATTGTAAATTTTTATGGCTTTTCTTTTGATTTTAGTTATCGAACACAATTGGAAAAGTTAAAAGAAGAAATACTGAAAAAGGAAATTATTATCAATGGTATACAATCCGCGGATTGATGAGATTACTAATCTTATCAAACAACAAATAAGTTTGTATTCGAGTTCAATTGATGTTTCTGAAACAGGAACCGTTATTCAAAGTGGTGACGGTATTGCACGAGTATTTGGTCTTGAAAATGCTTTTATGGGGGAATTGATTGATTTGCCCCACGGAGTAAAAGGCATTGTTTTTAGTTTGGAAGAGGACCATGTTGGAGTTATACTTCTGGGTGATTACGAACTAATAAAAGAGGGGGATGTTGCTAAAAGAACATGGATGATATCCTCCGTTCCAGTAGGTGAATCTATTTTAGGTCGAGTAGTAAATGCCATTGGTGAACCGGTAGATACGGGCGGTCCTATCCAGGCAGAAGAACATTACCCTGTAGAACGGATTGCTCCTGGCATTATTGATAGGACACCTGTAACTGTTCCACTTCATACAGGTATAAAAGCTATTGACGCTATGGTCCCTATCGGAAGAGGACAGCGAGAATTAATAATTGGAGACAGACAAACAGGTAAAACATCTATAGCAATTGATACTATCATCCATCAAAAAGATAAGGATGTCATTTGTATCTATGTGGCTATTGGGCAAAAACGCTCTACAGTGGCACAGATTGTATATGACCTTACAAATTATGGTGCGATGAAATATACAGTCGTTGTTTCTGCAACGGCTTCAGAACCTGCTCCTATGCAATATTTAGCACCATTTTCAGGTTGTGCCATTGGAGAATATTTCCGTGATAAAGGAAAGCATGTTCTTATTGTTTATGATGATCTATCAAAACATGCCAGTGCTTATCGGCAAATATCGCTGTTATTGAGAAGACCCCCGGGAAGAGAAGCCTATCCGGGTGATATTTTCTATCTTCATAGCCGTTTATTGGAAAGGTCTGCTTGTCTCCATCCTTCCAAAGGAGGTGGAACTTTAACTGCTCTTCCTATTATTGAAACACAAGAAGGAGATGTTTCCGCTTATATTCCAACAAATGTTATTTCTATAACAGATGGGCAAATATATTTAGAATCATCTCTGTTCCATTCAGGAATACGACCTGCTATAAATCCTGGAATTAGTGTTTCTCGTGTAGGCGGTTCCGCACAAACACCGATTATGAAAAAAATCGCAGGAACATTACGCGTATTAATGGCACAATACCGTGAATTGGAGGTATTCGCACAATTTGGAAGTGAACTTGATGAATCCTCAAAGGCTCAATTAGAAAGAGGTAAAAGGCTCACAAAAATTTTGGTTCAAAATCGTTTCGAAACACTTCCCTTAGCTGATGAAATTATCATTATTCATGCGGGTATCTCCGGAATGCTTGATAACATATCTGTAAATGCACTACCTCGATTTGAAAAGGAATTAATTGCCTATATAAAAGCAGAAAATCCATCTCTTTATGAGTATCTCGGTTCCACTAATAAATGGACAAATGAAATACAAGAGCAATTGGACAACCTTATTCATAAGTTCCTTTCTGAGAAATGGCATGAAGGGAAACATTTATGAGCAGCATACAAGAATTGCGAAACAAGATAAATACCATCAAAAATACACAAAAAATAACAAAGGCAATCAAGATGGTCGCTACAGTTCGTCTTAAACGAGCTCAGGATGCCCTTCTTGTTAGTCGGATTCTTCCCGATGAATTAAATAAATTATGGCAATATCTCAATACTTTACCTAACTTCCAACCCAATCATCCGTTGATTTCACCACGACAAACAATTCAAAATATTTCTCTTTTAGTCATTACGAGCGACCATGGCTTATGTGGGGGCTTTAATACTGCTATCGTGCAAAAAACAAAAGATGTATTAAAAAACATGTTTACGGATAAAAATATAAATTTAATTTCTTTAGGTAATAAAGGTAATGCTGCATTAAAATATCATCATATCCCAGTAAAAAAATCATATAGTAACTTTTTTGAAGATTATTCACTGAGTAAAGTCTCTTCATTAGTTCAAGAATTATCAAAGAATATTATAGATGGTACAACCGATTCTGTCTTCATTATTTACACAAAATTAGGTCCTTCTTACACTACAAAAATAGAGATTGAGCAATTGTTACCTCTTAATATCAAAGGGATACAGAACAATCCTAAAAATATAAAGAAGTATAATTGGCTTGTTGAACCCAATATTGATGATGTCGTAACTCGAACCTGTGAATTATTCTTAATTTCTGAGATGCACCGAATTTTTCATGAATCATTAGCCTGTGAACAATTAGCCCGAACGCAAGCCATGGAAGTAGCAACAAAGAACGCAGAAGAGACCTTACAAAACTTGAAAATAGTTTTTAATAAAACAAGACAAGAACTTATTACGAAAGAGATGTTAGAAGTAATAAGCGGAACAGAATCATTAGAATAGGATTTAACTTATGAATAAAGGACATGTAATAAAAATAAGTGGTCCCGTTGTGGATGTCCGCTTCGAAGAAGGTGAATTACCTTCAATATATACGGCTTTAGAGATTACGACGGATGATGACCGAAGAATTGTCTTAGAAGTTATGCAACATTTAGGAGATAATATTGTCCGAACAATTGCTATGGAAAGCACGGATAAATTGTATCGGGGAATGGAAGTTATAAATCTTGAGAAACCTATATGCACTCCGGTAGGGAAAGAGGTGCTTGGTAGGATTTTAAATGTAGTTGGGGAACCTGTAGATGAACAGGAACCCATAAATGCTACAGATTATTGGTCAATCCATAGAAAAGCCCCGGAATATCGTGATATAAATCCTAAAATGGAAATTTTTGAGACGGGTATAAAAGTAATTGATTTGTTAGCCCCTTTCCCTAAGGGAGGAAAAATTGGACTTTTTGGAGGTGCAGGGGTAGGAAAAACGGTTTTAATTATGGAGTTAATTCGTAATGTTGCCATAAAACACGGAGGAGTCTCTGTATTTGCAGGTGTTGGAGAACGGACAAGAGAAGGAAATGATTTATGGTTAGAAATGAAGCGTTCTGGGGTACTGAATAAGACCGCTTTAATATTTGGACAAATGACAGAACCTCCAGGAGCAAGGGCAAGGGTTGCTTTAACAGCATTAACAGTGGCAGAGTATTTTCGCGATACAGAACAGCAGGATGTACTTTTGTTTATAGACAATATCTTTCGTTTTACACAGGCAGGTTCAGAGGTTTCTGCTCTTTTAGGTAGAATGCCCAGTACGGTCGGATACCAGCCCACATTAGCTACTGAAATGGGGGAACTTCAAGAACGAATTGTATCAACGACACGAGGCTCTATTACTTCTGTACAGGCTGTATATGTCCCTGCAGATGATTTGACCGACCCCGCACCTGCAAATACCTTTACACATCTGGATGCTACTATTGTTTTATCCCGTAAAATTGTAGAAATGGGTATATATCCAGCAGTTGACCCATTGGATTCAACCAGCCGTTTATTAGACCCGCGTTATATAACAGAAACTCACTATAAAATTGCACGAGATGTTCAACAAGTATTACAAAGATATAAAGACTTAGAAGACATTATTGCTATCCTTGGTATGGAAGAACTGTCGGATGAGGATAAACAGATTGTAAATCGTGCAAGAAGAATCCAACGATTTTTCTCCCAACCTAACTTTGTCGCCGAAGAATTTACAGGAATGCCCGGAAAGTATGTTAGTGTTGATGAAACTATTGAAAGTTTCTCAGAATTACTTTCAGGGAAATATGACCACTATCCCGAATCAGCGTTTCTTTATTGTGGAAATATTCAGGATGTTCAAGAGAAAGCAAAACAAATGGGATTTTCTGCATGAGTCCTACTACTTTTACATTCCAGATTTGTTCATTAAATATGAAACCAATTACATTAGAATCCACTGCGGTCTCTTTACCTGTTATTCAAGGAGAAACAATTACTGTTTTACCGGGACACACTCCTTTAATCACAGCTCTCGACATAGGTATTGTTGCTATTCAACAGGAAGGAACTGATAAACTTTTCTTTGCTGTAATGGGAGGGATTGCTCAGGTAACACAAAACCGTGTTGTAATATATACAAATGCATACGAGGAGGGGAAAAATATTCCAGAAGATGAGACAGGATTTAATCAGTGGAGCAAGGGTGTTTCTTATGAAAAGAAAAAAGAAGAGGAACGAATTCGATTTTATCTTCTTAACACAATAAAAAAGTGGCAGAAAACTCATAGAACAGGTAGTTTATCAAACTCATGAAAAAACATATTCCCACCGCTTATATTAAAGAAAATGAGGAAAAAAGAATATTACGGGGGCATTTATGGATATTTAAGAACGAAATACTAAAACAAGAACCTGTTAATGATGGGGATGTTGTTGATATATATAATTCAGAGGATCGTTTTATTTGCAGAGGATTTTTTCAGGAAGATGGGGGTATTTTTGCTCGTGTATTATCTTATCATCAAGAAGAAATAAACACATATTTTTTCTTAAAGAGGTTATCAACAGCCCAAAATCTGAGAAATAGGTTATTTGATGGGTCTGATGTTTATCGCTGGATACATGCGGAAAGCGATGGACTTCCGGGACTTATTATTGACAGATACCAGTCATTAGTTACTATACAGTTTCAATGTAACTTTTACAATCTTTACAGTCACTATTTATTAGAGGCAATAAAAAGTTTCAAAGGTATTCAATACATATACAGCAAACAAAACGAGGAATTATCATCGGATATTCCTGATGAAATTGTATGCAATATTAATAAACTCAATATTATTGTTCCTATTAAAAAGGCACAAAAAACAGGTCTTTTTCTTGATCAGAGACTTAATTATCTTTATTCACAAAAATATACAAGAGAAGCAAAAGTTCTCGATTGTTTTTGTTATGCGGGTTTATGGACCTGTCATAGTATCCAGGCAGGAGCGAAATATGTTGTTGGAATAGAATCCTCAAAAGAAGCCACCGCTATAGCGAAAAAAAATTTAGAGTTGAATAAATACAGTAATTGTGCAGAATTTTATAATATTGATGTTGAGGAATATTTCAAACAAAACCCGAAAGAAGAATTTGATGTTATTATATTAGACCCTCCTGCGTATGCGAAGAAAAAAAACGATTTCAAAAAAGCATTTTTGAAGTATCAAAGAATTAATTCTTTTGCATTGAGACATATAAAAAAAGGAGGTTTTTTAATTACTTGTTCTTGCTCTCATTTTATTTCACCTACCGATTTTCGGGAAATTATCAAAAGGGCATCAAGAAATGTGGCAAGAGAAACTCGTTTATTAGAATTTCATGGGGCTGCTCCTGACCACCCTGAAATTTTAATCATGCCAGAATTGTCATATCTTAAATGTGCTATTTTTCAAGTATTTTAGCCTATTTATAACACGAATTAAGGTTGTTCTTTTTCATAAGGTTCAATGTGAATAAGAACATCTACAACATCTTGCCCTTTTTCTAAAAGTGCATGTTTTACTTTTCCTGCTATGATATGACCATCAGAAACAGACATCTGGGGGTCAACTAATACATGCAAATCTACCGCAATTCCTCCCCCGATATGACGACTCCTTATTGCATGGATACTTTTTACCCCTTCTATAGATAAAGCAATATCACTTAATCGAGACATCTCCTCCTGTGTAATACCGCTGTCAACCAGGATTTTCAGCATAGGAAGGATTATTCGATATGCAGAGTATATAATCAGAACACAGACTATTAAAGCACCTATGGGGTCTAATATGCTGTATGAAGGATTTACCATGATTCCAATTCCTGCAATTACTACAGGAATTGAACTTAGGCTATCTGAACGGTGATGCCACGCATTTGCAATAACAGCAGTTGAATGGATTTTCCTACCTACAAACACAGTATATTGATATAATGCTTCTTTAGAAACTACAGATATAATTGCAATAATTGTCATTGGTAAAGAGTAAATAGTTTCTTCTTTTTCAAATTGGATAATTGATTTAACAGCCTGAAATCCCAATAATATGCCAACCAATCCAAGCAAAAGACCAATAAGTATTGTTACCAGCATCTCTATTCTTCCATGTCCATGAGGATGATCTTCGTCAGCAGGTGCCGTCCAAAAAGGTTCACCCAATATTACAGCAAGGTCTGTTATCCCATCGGAAAGACTATGTATACCGTCCGCAATAAGGGCTTGACTTCGAGTAATATAACCTACACAGACTTTAAGAATAACAAGTAATATATTAAGTAGAAAACCTAATAATGTAACTTGTGTTAATTGCTTTCTATAATTCTTATCGTAGTGGATTTGTGGCATAATTTAGGAGTGATAGTTGTTTTTTGTATTACTTCAAATTATAAAGTATTATTATAACATGAATATTTACTTCTCTTTTTCTAAAGTAAAAATCTTAAATCTTTCGCTCCCATTTATATTTTTGTTTATCTTACAAAATGTATCTTTTACTGACTGTATCCCGGTTATTATTGAACTGAACACCTCTTGTGGTGCTGAATTTTATTCTCAACTAAAAGATACAAAAATATCATCCATTGAAAAAACCATAAAACTCAGAGAACATATAGAAAAAATTGAAAACGAACAGAATGCATTCATAAATAAAATCATAAAAAAGAAAAGTATAGAAGAAAATATCCTTTTCACTGTTCAAAAAGTATTTAATGGTATTGGGGCATACCTGGAACTTGACCACATTCAGGAACTACAAACTGATTTTGATGTAAAAGCAATTCATCCTTTATCCCGTGTAAGCATCCATTTATCAAATAGTCTACCTTTTACAGGAGCACCTTCAGTATGGAGTAATTATAAAGCCACAGGGAAAGGAATAAGGGTAGGCATTATTGACACAGGAATTGATTATATACATAAAGATTTTGGTGGCTCAGGAACAAAACAAGATTATGACAATAATGACCCAACTATTATAGAAGATGTACCATTTCCTACAACTAAAATAGCTGGTGGATATGATTTTGTGGGAGAAGATTATGACCCCGAAGCATTCGGTAAAAACATCCCGATTCCAGACCCTGACCCGTTTGATCAGCATGGACATGGGACACATGTTGCCGGTATTATCGGCGGATATGGAGTATTGAATAGCGGTGCAACTTATACATTTGGTTATACCCAACAAATTATCAATTATCCTTTTCTTGTCTATCCCGGTGTTGCTCCCAAAACAGAACTTTATGCCTTAAAAATATTTTCGAAAGCACCTAAAAGTGAAATATTAATACCCGCCATTGAATGGGCTCTTGACCCTAATCAGGATGGTGATTTTTCAGACCATCTGGATATTTTAAATTTATCTTTAGGTGAAGATTTTGGTTTTTCAGATACACCTGAAGCAATTGCCTGTAACAATGCGTCAATGATAGGTATTTTAGTTGTTGTCTCTGCAGGAAATAGAGGGGATGCTTTCTTTTCACTTGGCACACCTGCCTCAGCAGAAAGTGTTATTGCTGTTGCAGCCTGTGAAGATGCGGATTCATCTTTATCTGGAAATATACCATCGCGGATTGCTTATTTTTCATCACGAGGACCTGCTATGTATTCAACAGGGAAAATCGTGTTAAAACCGGATATATCGGCTCCTGGAGTGCATATTTACTCAGCAAATTTAGGTTCCAATCCCATTAATCGTCTTAGTTCCGGGACATCCATGTCTGCCCCCCATATTTCAGGACTTTCTGCTTTATTAATGGAAATAAAACCTGAATTAACAGCACAGAATATAAAAACCATTCTAATTAATAATGCTACATTTGATACTTATCTGTATAAAAAAGGGGAAATTATTTATGCTCCTCCACAAGTGGGAGGAATAGGTAGAAATAATTTTTCAAATAATATAATTATGGATTTTCTATTTTATGATAAAGATAACTCTTACACAGTCTCTCTTACATTTGATACTCAAGAAGTATCTGACTCTATAACCGAAGAAAGATGGATTCGTATTGAAAACCTTTCAAAACAATCTAAAAGTTTTGAATTATCCTATCTATCGAGAACAACTATTTCCGGTGTTGATATTGTTTTACCACAAAATATCTCACCTACAATCAATCCAGGTTCTTATGCAGACCTACCCGTTATATTAAATATAGATATGTCTTTACTGAAACATGATAGAGACCCTTCCCTTGATTTTCGCTATGAAGAACCTTATCGTTCGTGGATTAGTGAATTGAGTGGGATACTTTCTTTACGAGACACAACTAACAACAATACTTTGCATCTTCCTTTATATGCTCAGATTCAACCTATTTCAGACCTGGAATTATATCCGTCGTATTTAGATTTATCTACATCCAATACAGCATCCTTATCTGTTCTGGGCAAGGAATTATATACGGGTGATAATTTTCCTTATGATTTAAGTTCTTTTATATCTTTTTTTGAATTAAAAGGCATAAGTAAAAAACAGGAAAATCTTCCTGAGTATATGTCCTGTGCAGATATTCAGTATTTGGGAATTACTGATAATCTACCCTATTTACCTGATGTAAACAATATTGAGGATTCTTCAATCTACTTCTTAATCTCTACTTATTCTTCCTGGAGTTCCCCAAACCAGGTAAATTTCACAATCTATATTGATGCTAATAATGATGGGAAAACAGATTATTCTCTTTATAATTCCACAACCTATTCCGGGAACAACCCTCCCCCATCTTCTGATTTCTTTGTTTCTGTTCTTTCTGATTTAAAAGGTGGAACTTTCATCCAATATCCCTTAAATATTTTTAGTGCTTCTGAAATTGATGTCAATTTGTTTAAATCCGATGTAATGGTTCTTGGGGTCAAAGCAAGTGATTTAAAATTAGATAATAAGAACAACACCATAGGATTTTTTTGTGAATCAAGATTCATGAAAGATATACCTGTAAATATTGACCAGATACCGGAACAAATCCCTACACAACCTAAAAAAAGATTTATATACAACTTAAAAGAGAAATCTCTCCAAATACAATCCGCCTCTTTAACAAATGTTTTTTCTTTTGCACAAAATAACATCTCTCCCCAAATATCTATTTATAATGAAAATTATTTTACATTTAAAACTTACGGCTTGCTCTCTTTTATTACACATAACCCTAAAAATAAAAAATTACAATTTATACCTATCATTACATCTGGGGATACAGATGGAGATGGGATTTTCGATATTGCTGAAAAAATCGAAGACATAGATATTGATGGCATACCGAATCTTCTTGACCTTGATAGTGATAATGACGGAATTCCTGATAACATAGAAGGAACAGAGGATAGGAATAACAATGGGATTCCCGATTTTATTGACCCCGAGCCAGTAATAGAAGAAGGTTATACTGATGGTGAAGGGCTTGTGGAGGGCATTTATGAGGGTCCTACAGAAGGTCTTGAAGAAGGAATAAGTGAGGGAGAAACAGAAGGAATATTTGAAGGAGTAAACGAGGGTATAATAGAAGGCATTGAGGAAGGAATAGAGGAAGGCTATATAACAGAGGGAGAAATTGAAGGAATAAATGAAGGAGAGTTAGAGGGATTCATTGAAGGTGAATCTACCCATGAAGGAATTTTTGAAGGTTCACAGGAAGGAACGATCACAGAAGAAGGTTCATTAGAAGGAAATTCGGAAGGCGAAATTAGCCCTATTATCCCTTCGCCTCCTTATAATGTAAAAGCATCAGATGGTTTCTATTCCGAATATGTTCTTGTGGAATGGGAAATGGAAGATAATACGAATAAATATATATTTGAAGTTCTAAGAAACAAAGAAAACGATTGCAATACTGCAATTTCTATAGGGACAACCTCTCTACCTTATTATTACGATAATACAGCAGAAGTTCCTTTGATTAAAAAAGGTTTTTCCTGTTCTGGTAATAAGATAATCCCCGTTGTTTATTATTATTGGGTTCGGGCAAAAGAAAAAAATGGGATAAATAATAACTGGTCTAATTGCAGTATTCCTGATAAAGGTTGGCGTGGCAAATAACATATTTTTTATTCTAAATAACCCATAGAACGAAGAACTTCCAAATCTTCATCTGATAATTTCCTTCCGTCTTTTTTGGTATTTACAGGGGTGTGTATTGACCATCTCTTAATTATATTATGAAGCTCTAAGACTTTTTCTGGATATTTTTTAGCTATATTGTTTATTTCTTCAGGATCTTCAATAATGTTATATAGTTCTTTCCGATTATCTTTAACAATCAATTTCCAATTTTCAACTATAACTGCTTGCATAATTGGACCGGATTTTTTCATTAAAGACCTTAAAATAGGTATTTTGGGAACAGCACCGCCATAAGTTTCAATTACCCTAATTCTTTCTTTGTTGATATTCTCATTTAATACATCCATTCCCAACATACTTTTACATTTTTGTATATTAGCTATACCTAAAATTGTAGGACCTATATCAATTCCTCTTACAGGCATTCCTGTTCGCCCAGATTTGACTTTTGGAGAAACGATTATAAGAGGGATTCTAACTTCATTCTGGTATAGTTTTCTTCCATGCCCTAAATAATTATGCTCATACAAACTTTCCCCATGGTCTGCGACAAAAATAATCGCTGTATTTTCCGGGATATGCTTAAGTAAAATACCGATCTGCTCATCGGTAAATCTTATTTCTGAGTCATAAGACTTTACTGTTTTATATCTTCTTTCGTTGTTTCTTCCTTTCTCCTCATGGTGTACATTGTACCTTTTTCGAAAATGATACGGAGCATGAGGGTCACTATAATGTACCCAACCGAAAAAAGGTTTATCTTTCGGAAGTTTTTTTATTATATCAATACACTTTTGAGTTACTTCATCGGCAATTCGTTCTGACGAAAAAATACCCCACCTTTTCACATGAAAATCATCATCATAAATATCAAAACCTTTCTTTAATCCACTTAACTTTGCCTTTAGAGTCCAATTACTTTGTACACAAAAAGTAAAATATCCATTGTCTTTTAAGAGTTCTGTTATAGATATATCATCCTCTGAAATACCCAATCCGTTTCTTGTTACGCCAATTGTTCGGGGGAATTTAGATGTAAACATAGATGAAAAAGAGGGACATGTTAGAGGGACTTCGGCAATACAATTATCGAAAACAATCCCTTTCTCGGCAAGTTTATCAATATTGGGTGAAGTTGGATATTCATAACCATAACATGACAAATGATCTGCCCGAAGGGTATCTACAGATAAAAGTAATATGTTCTGGTAATTATTAACATCCCCTGTATTTTGGGTAAATACACAAAAATATATAATTAAACTAATATACATCCCGTATGTTTATATTTTTCATTTCTTTATGATTACAGGTATCTCTATCGCCAAATCTTCTATTTCACCATTTTTACCTTTAATTTTAATTGGCATACCATCTTTCGTATAGGTCATAATCTCTAATTTATAATTTCCGGGCGGTGCTTCAGAAGGAACATCTACTTTCAAAACCCATATTCCATCATTTGCTTTTTTATCTGGTTCTATCCCATCATCTCTAAGTTTAAGTTTTATTTTAGGGTCTTCTTTTATCACCGCTTCGACTTTTTGTATTACATGATGTTTATCTTTAATAATTGTCTGTATGACTGCGGTATCTCCGGGTGATATTTCCGTTGGGATAATCTCCGCAGTTTTTATAGATGGCTGTCCTGCTATCGTTCTGCAAGCAGAAGAGAACAAAAGTAGAATTATTACCACACCTATCATGCTTAATATATTTATCATTTTCATTTTTCAATCTCCCACAAAGACTTTTGGTGTTACATTAAAAGTTTGGTAATATATCATCATCTTTATTTTACTGATTATACCAAATGTCATATTAAAATATATCTGGAGTTAACAAATGAGTAACATCGCCAATAAAGTTGTAAAAAATTACTTGATTGATATGGATGGTGTGTTGGTAAAAGGGAATACAGTTATCCCAGGTGCCAATCAATTTATTGAACGATTAATTGAGAATAAATGTAAATTCTTAGTTCTTACAAACAATCCCAAATTTACCCCTGAGGATTTATCTCACCTATTAAAAATGCATAAACTTGAAATTCCTCATACCAATATTTTTACATCCGCTATGGCGGTAGGAATGTTTTTAAAGATGCAGAAACCCAATGGAACCGCTTATGTCTTAGGTGAAAGTGGACTTACTACTGCAATCCATCGGGTGGGTTATGTTATTACAGAATACAATCCCGATTATGTAATTTTGGGAGAATCCTCTAATTTTAACTTTGACCAAATCACACGGGCAGTCCGATTAATACGCAATGGTGCAAGATTTATAGCAACGAATCCCGACCCTTTAGGTCCAACAGAATCGGGGATTGTTCCTGCTTGTGGTGCAATGGCAGCGTTAATCGAAAAAGCCACAGGCAGGTCGCCTTTTTATATAGGCAAACCCAATCCGTTTATGATGAGAAGTGCTATGAATTATTTAGGTGTGCATTCGGAAAATACAGTAATTATAGGAGACCGTATGGATACGGATATTGTAGCAGGGGTTCAAACAGGTGTTGAAACAATACTCGTTCTTACGGGAGTAACAAAAATAGAAGATGTAGAAAAGTATCCATATCGTCCTACGAAAATCGTAAACTCTGTTGAGGAAATAATCCCATAAATATTTATGCTTAATATATACATATAAAGTTATAATTTTGTAAACTAATTTTATACAATATAAAAAGGAGAACAAATATATAAATGCGTTTAGGTTACTTGTTTATAATGGTAAGCATTACTTTACTAATTACTTTTATAACAGTGCCTTCCCTATTCTTTCCTAAATGTAAATTTTGTGGAAAGCGTAATATTATTAGTAGGACACATTGTAAATATTGTGATAAGAAAATTGAACAGGATTATATATCCATGCTTAATCAAACGGAACAATCTCACAAAGATTTAAAGGAATAATATATGTTCCAATGTCCATTTTGTAGTAAACCCATAAATGAAAATACTAAACAATGTCCACACTGTGGAGCACCTATTAAAGCATCTGCAATACCACTCCAAACAAAAACAGAAACTAAATCCCCAGGTATCTGCCCAAATTGTAAATCACCTGTTAACAAAACAGATATTATTTGCATCTATTGTGGAACAAACCTCCTGACAGGGACAAAAATATTAGCAGAACCACCTAAAGAGAAAAAAAGTGTTTTCCCTTCTATAAATAAAAAATATTTTTTATATGGTCTCTTTGTTATCCTTTTACTAATATTAGTAGGTGTTGGAATCATATATCTCACCTATGACCCTATCTCAAGTGCGATTAACCTTAGTCATACAAATGTATTGGGTGCTATTGATATTTTGCAGAAATATATTGCAAGAAACCCTCAAAACCTTCGTGCTCATTTAGTATTAGGAAAACTTTATTTGAAAAACAACCAGACAGAGGAAGCACTGGCAGAATTTGATAAAGTTTTAGCCATAAACGATAAAGACAACGATGTTATCTGGCTTGCTTTACTCGCTTCCTCAAAAAAGAATGATAAAACACAGCAATTAAAATATATTAAAAAATTAATTGAAAAATACCCAGAAAGAAATGACTTAAAACTTCTAAATCTTCTTGGAGAAGGTAATATCTCAAATATTAACAACCCTGAACAACTATTTTCTTTATCTACTAACTCAGAAATAAACAAAAACGGTATTATTGCTCTTTTACTTTCTCATGGTAACTATAATGAAGTGTTGAATTTAACAAAGAATGTAGAAATATCTCCTAAAACTGCTTTACTTCTCTTGATATTGTCTGAAAACATGAAAGACGAACAAAATAGACAAAAGTATCTCGAAACCATTCAGACATATATCCAAGAATTAAGCGATGCGGAAAAGGCTCTTCTTGCGTGTCAGATATTGAAATCCGGTGATACAAATAAAACTCTACAATTATTACAGTCTTTCAAAAACAAGGAAAAAATCCCGCCGGTACTTAACTATTTATATGCTTTAACATTACTTAATTCAGGACTTACCACAGAAGCGATTATAGAATTAGAAAAAATTAAAAATTCGGAAGGAAATTATTCCACTGACGCCTCTTTAGACCTGGCATTAATATATTTTCAACAAGATAATTTAACCAAAGCAACAGAATTGATACAAAATATAAAGAATAAAGGTCAACAAACACCTCGTTGTTACCTTATTGAAGGAAGAATTGCATTAGCCAATAATGACCCTACTTTCGCTCAACAATGTTTTGCAAATGCAATTCAAAAAGACCCAAACTATGCACCGGCTTATTTAGAAAATGGTTTGCTTTATATTCAAAGGGGTGTTCTATCTGAAGGCTTAAAACTTTTAAAGTCATATATTCAGATAGTTAGAAATACAGTCCCTAATTATTCAACCGCTGAAATTCAAGTTTTAATTGAACAAATAGAACAAACCCTTGTAAACAATCCAACATCATCCCAAACAATTGCCATAACACAATAAGGATTGTACCGTTATGAAAAAAACAATATACAACTTGTTTTTTATAATCTTTTTCTTTCTTATCTCTTTGTCAGCCTACTCATGGGGACCTACCTCTCAAATTTCGATAGTAAATAATGCAATACATTTAATAGACAAAGAATTGAATGCTTCGCTAAAGAAACTAGAAAATGAAATTAAAAATGGAGCAGCTATCACAGATGAAACTTTATATATGATAATTCCAACTGCAAAAACGGATCCTATTCAAGCTATTGAATCAGAGATGAATTTACTAATCGCAGTAAAACCAAGAAAAATTGACCCTTATTATGCTTTCCGTCTTGGTGTATTGGGAAAACTAACAGCCCAAGCGACCTCACCTCTACAAAATGCTGACCCTACCATACGAATCCTTTACAACTCTGATGTTGAGAAAATGATAGAAAATGTATCTCTACGCACAACTCCCCGACAAAAAGTAAATCCTTCTGTATACTTTGCCCAACTCAAACGACAAATTTTATCAAGGGATAAGATATTTGAACAGGAATATAAATCTAATATTGGATTTAAGGGAACTGCATCCACCACGCTTTCTGAATGTGTCAGTATATCATTGAACGCTGTGGCAGATGTATGGTTCAGTATTTTAGTTCCGGGACAGGTTGTAAGTAATGTGAGTGAGGTAGCCCTTAGGGATTATGCTTTGCAAGGTGGAATTTTCTACGCTAAGAGGGGGAATTCGGAAGAGATAAGAATTAATATACAAAAACTGAATGATTTAGTGCCTTTTACAGAAGACATGTATATTCAAATAGCCGATATTCTTATCGGAATGGATATTAATGAAATTGCAATTGAATTGTATAAGAATGCTCTTGCATTAAATCCGAACCGTAAAGATATTTCAAGAAAAATAGCAGATTTCTATATAGATAAAGGGAATAAAGCACTGGAAACAAAAAAATTAGAGGAAGCCTTAGAATTGTTTAATAATGCTATTTCAGCAGACCCATTACATCCGGACGCTGAAAGATTACGATTGGAAGCAGAGCGTAGTATAAAAGAAAGAGATGCACGACTTGCCCAAAATAAAGAGGCACTTGAAAGAGCAGAAAAATTACAAAGCACAGCAGAACAAGAGGCTTTGACAGGAAGAATTGCTGAATCCATTGTCCTTTTAAGACAAGCCTTAGCCACTTATGATGAAGTATCTGATGAATTCCCATTAGAAAATCAACAAAAAAACAAAGGGATTCGTATTGTCAATGCAAGAATTCAAGAACTGAAAGGACAATTATTGGAAAGTGCAAAGAATTTTTCTGGAAAGTATCCTAATTTCGATTTAATAAATTCATTAAACCAGATAAATAACGAAATTTCAAGTATTGTTATTAAAGAAACCATTGATAATAGTTTTCAGAGTGGTATCAAATCTATATTGCAGGAACTTCCACAAAATATTTTAGAAGTAAGATAATAAGTCTTTACTTATTGACAATTACAATTACATAATATTTTATCTTCAATTATTTCTGCGGAGTACCCCTCAGTATTAAGTACTCGATTAATTTCTTCTAAAGATGGATTTCCATAAATAATTGCTGTTTTATCTTCAAGGGATACATTTATATCTACAACATTTGAAATATTTTTTATTAATGTTGTAATTTTTTGTGCACAATGATTACAGGTCATACCATTGATTTTTATTTTCATATAACTATCTGTCTGTGAGGATTTTTTAGTTCTTTTTTTTATATACATCCACGGGTCTATATTGAAAAGGCCTAATACCAAAATGAGAGCAAATAACAACAATGACAATACCTTGATAGGATTATAAAATGCTTCATGCGAATGTTGGATATGTGCTATATGCGATATATTAAAAAATGGGTATATATTAACCAAATAATCGAATGTAATACCAAAAAATAGAGCAGAAAATACCATAGTAAGTATATATATAATTACCGCTTTCTTACCCAAAAACTGTTTGACTACGGAAATCGTTGCGATATTTGTTGCTGGACCTGCGATAAGAAAAGCAAGAGCAGACCCGGGAGATGCTCCTAAATAAATAAGACTCAAAGCAACAGGAATAGAGGCTGTTGCACAAACATAAATAGGAATACCTACCAATATTGCCATAAATATCTGCAATACTCCGACATTCATAAAATTGGTAATAATACCGGGAGGTATAAAAGTGGTTATAATACTGGCTATAACGATACCAAAAATAAGTGTTCGTGAAATCTCACGGGGTAATGTTATAAAACCATAGTGAATACTTTCAGATATTATATGAATTGTATTTATTTCATATTTAATATTTGTATCTTTATTGTTTATACCATTGCTTTTTTCTAATTCGTCGGTTTCTTTTTCTATATCTTTTTTACTTGTCCAGTAGTAAATAGAACCTCCTAAAAGGGCTGTTATCAATGCTATGAAAGGTCGGTATATTGCCATAGGTAAACCTAATAAGGCATAGGTAGCCAGTATTGAATCCACTCCTGTTTGGGGCGTTGATAATATGAAGGATAACATGGCGGGGATATTAGCTCCTTGTTTTCTTAAGGAAGCCATTACAGGAATTACCCCACAGGAACATAGCGGTAACGGAACTCCTATCATGGCACTTTTTATTATGGGTGAATAACCTTTACCTGCAAGATGTCGTTGCACCCATGATGTAGGAATAAGTTGCGATAGAATCCCGGCTACTAAAAATCCAAATAATAGATAAGGTGCCATTTCACTAAGAATAAATATGAAATTATATATAAACAGCATTCGAATTCTTTCTATCCCAAACAGTTATTTAGTCTTATAAACTAAACAAAGAGTTATTCAATTATATTCTTTTAAAATACTGCCTTATTAATTTCTTTTTGTATCTGCTGGGATAATTCTGACAAAGCGTTATTCATTGCTTCATTAACTTGTTCTTTTTCTTTATCAAACAGTTTTTCCACCAAAAATGCTTTACTGAATGCTATCTTACTTGTTTTTGTATCTCTTATTCTTATATTTAAGGACACTACAACTTTTTCTGAATTATTTTCTCTTACACAGTAAAATTGTTCTATCTCCCCCGTCAAAATTAAGTCTGGATTTTTAATTTCAATACTGTTTGATACATCCTGAAATCTTCCTGTTTTTTCAATAGATTTAATTAATAGCCTTTCCATAACTTCAACAGGATGTTCTGCCCATTCCAATCCTTCCCTATAATATAATTTTCCTTGTTCTAAAAAGGTTATAAAATTTGTAATTGACCTTGCATTTTCCAACCCTCTTATCGCAAGAATTAACCCGGTATATTCTCCTTTCATTTCTACTATATTGGGATTGATATAGTATTTCATCGAATACCCTGTTTTTACTGGTGTCAAACATCCCAAAAATCCTATAGAAAAAAGGCTCATTATAACAGCACTAACAATTACTCTTCCTTTCATATTTATCTTCCCTCCTTATCCAAAGCCTTACCTCTTATTACAGAAGAAGGATTTTTGCGAATAGATTCAAGTAAATTTCTAAGTGATTCCAATGTATAATTAATCTCCTGCAAAGTTTTTTGGAATGAAAATTCAATATTATCTGCTTTATAAGAGGCTACATTTGTAATATTCTTTAACTCATTGACCAGACCATCAATATTTTTGGAAAGATTTTTTATTTCCTCTATCGCAGAGTTTACATTATCCTGTGTTTTTTGAATATCCAATTGTTCTGCTTTGTCTGTGATGACTGTAACAAGTTTATCCGCTTTTTCAGATAATTGTTTTATTTGGTTAACGGTCTGTTCTCCTGCATCCATGGTCTTGCTTATTTGGGGTTCTATTTTTTCTATTGTCGCATTAATGTTTTTCACGGTTTTTTGTAAATCATCTAACAGCGTTTCTCCTTTTTCTAATACTCTATCTATCTTTTTTGCTATTTCTGTTATATCCCCTGATTCTATACCTTCAAGACCCGTTTTTACAGAATCCAATATATTTTTTAAATCTTCCATAAGTTCCTCAATTCTTGAACTTACTGCTGAAATCGTAGAACGACGCGCGGGTATCCTACTTCCCGGAGGAAGTATTGGGGATTGAGGATTTCCACCACTTAGTGAAATAGCCATAGTGCCTGCTGCAAGGCTATAAATTACGATATTGGCTTCAACCCCTTCATGTAAAGTTACTTTTTTGCTATCTATGTTAATCACAATAATCGGTTTGCCTTCTGAGCTTACTCTAATTTCCTCTACTTTACCGACGGGCACACCCAGATATTCAACAACTCCGCCCTCATACACACCTAATACAGACTCATCAAATTCAATCCAGTATTTAATACCATAATTGCTATACAAACCTGAAACAAAATAGACAATTAGTAGGGTTATTACCAAACATACAAAAAGAAATAGAAAAACTTGAAATTTTTGTTTTCGTGTAGCCACTGTTTTACCCTTGTAATTTTTTTAATAAAAAATTATTATTAATGTGCAAACGCATATTTTTGTTCATTAGGTTTCCTTTCAAAAAATTGTTTTACTTTCGGTATAGAAGTATATTTTACTTCTTCCATAGTACCACAAAAAATTGCATGGCCATCATCAAGCATTAAAACACGGTCAGCAATTTTTTTGATGGACTCAAGTTCATGACTTACTATAATGAAGGTTATCCCTAAAAGGTTTCTCAAATTTATAATTAATTCATCTAATTCACACGCAATAATAGGGTCTAAACCAGCGGAAGGTTCATCAAAAAATACTAACGGAGGATCTAATGCTAATGCACGCGCCAATCCTGCTCTTTTTTTCATTCCTCCGGACAATTCTTCAGGCATCCTATCTTCAATTCCAGCCAAACCGACTAAACTTAATTTTATTCGCACTACTTCATTAAGAATTTTTGGGTCAACCAAACCATATTCTCTAAGCGGTAATGCTACATTTTCACCTATAGTAATAGAATTAATCAAGCCGCTTGATTGAAAAGCAATACCGATATTCTGTTGCACTTTTTGTAATTCTTCTTCATCTAACAAAGTTATATTTTGTCCCTGGATATAGACATTGCCATTTGTAGGCTTTAATAAACCACATATTGCTTTTAATAATGTTGTTTTTCCACAACCACTACCCCCTACAATTAAAAATATTTCCCCCTGATACACTTCAAAGGATACATTCTTTAAAATTATTCTATCTCCGTATTGTACCTGAAGTGATTCTACTTTCAATATTACTTCTTTTGACACTGTCTTTTCCTTTTATATTAGATAATAGAATATAGTTGCGAAAATAATATCTACCGCAATTAGCATAAATACATCCATAACTACAGCACGGGTTGTCATTAAACCAACTCCCCTTGAACCTCCGGATACACGAAAGCCATTATGACACCCAATTAATACAATAAAAACGGCAAATACAAAAGTTTTTAATATCCCCTGTAAAAGGTCGTTAAAATATGCAGAGTTTACAGTTTGTCTAAACCATACGGAAGCATTGAAGTCCAATACAAATATTCCCCATGCTGAACCACCCAATAATCCAAAGATAAGACCTAAAACAGAAAGACAGGGCAAAACTATTAAAAGAGCTAACATTTTAGGGGCAACTAAATACTGGATTACATTAATTCCCATTCCCCGAAGTGCATCAATTTCTTCCTGAACCTTCATCGTTGATATTTCAGCGGCAATTGCAGCACCTGTTCTTGCTGACACTACGGTTGCTGTCATTATTGCAGCAAGTTCGCGGGCAAAACCTATCATAATAAGATTTGCAACATATATACTCAACCCAAAACTGGCTACCTGTGCAGAAGAAAGCATAGCAATAATTAACCCCAATAAAAAATTCATCAAACAAACAATACGAACAGCACGAACACCCATTTCATATATTTCTTCAATAAATAATCCCCATCTAAATTTTTTACCTGTTAAAGGAGCTAAAATAGTCCAATAAATAGCATCTATACAAAGATTTATAAAATCTTTTATTTCTTGAAGAATACCTTCAAATTCACCTGATAACTTCGTAAAGATAATGTCCTCCTGTAATTTTTTTTCTTCTTTATACTCAAATGCAGGAGAAACGACAGATAACATTTCTGCAACTTTCTCATTGGCTCCTATCCAGGAAAAAGAAACTTTGTGTTTTTTGCATTCTTCTGCAATACGAAGAAGCCAGGCACAACCTAATGTATCTATATTCTCTGTATTTTCTAAATCGAAAATAATTTGTTCCGTTTTTTTATCGCTGAGTTTTTTCGCCTCTTCATATAACTCCTTCCCTGTTTGAGCATTGATAATTTTAGGTGATTTTATATTTAAGGTTTTCATTAGATACCCTCTTTTATCATATTCATAAATTCTATTTCTGTAATCGTCTTCACCCCCAATTGTTTTGCTTTTTCATATTTTGTCCCGGGATTATCTCCAACCAGAACAAAATCCGTATTTTTACTTACTGAAGAAGTAACCTTACCTCCTAACTGTTTTATTTGTTGTTCAATCTGGTCACGAGTATAATTTTTTAATGTTCCTGTTACTACAAAAGTTTTTCCACTCAAAATATTTTTAACCGTATTTATGTTTTCATCTACTTCATAAGTTCTTACACCTAATTTTTTTAAATCCTCTATCAATTCTACATTTGCTTTTGTAGAAAAGAAATCTTTAATACTTTTTGCTACAACCGGTCCCACTTCATTTATCGCTATTAGTTTTTCTGTATCCACATTTATTAAATCATCTATATTTCTAAATTGATTTGCGAGTATCTCTGCCAAATGTTGTCCCACATGTCGGATACCTAAACCATATAATAATGCGTTCAAAGGTCTATTTTTACTTTCCTGGATAGCACTCATGAGATTATCCGCAGATTTATCGCCCATTCTTTCTAATTGCACCAGTTGTTCTTTTTTCAAACGATATAAATCTGCAATATTCTTTACCAATCCTTTATCTACTAATTGCTCCACTAACGCAGGTCCCAAGCCTTCAATGTCCATGGCTCTTCGCTGTGCATAATGTTGTATTTTTTGTTTTAACTGGGCTGGACACTCTGTACTTAAACAGCGGTAGAAAACGCCTTCAGGGTCCTTTTGAACTTTGCTGCCACATACAGGGCATATTTCCGGTAGAGGGAAAGGTTTGGCATCGGGTGGACGCAATTCAATAATAGGTCTTATGACTTGAGGAATTATCTCCCCTGCCTTTTGTATCTCGACAGTGTCTCCAATCCGAATGTCCTTCCTTTCTAATTCTTCAAAATTATGTAATGTTGCTCTTTTCACTATAGTTCCAGCAAGGGGAACAGGTTCCATTTCTGCAACAGGAGTTAATGCCCCTGTTTTACCTACCTGTATTTTTATATTTAACAATTTCGTTCGTGCAGTTTCCGCTGGGAATTTATATGCAATTACCCAGCGAGGCGATTTGCTTGTTGTCCCTAACTTTTCACGGAGGGTATGGTCATTTACTTTTATTACCATTCCATCAATTTCATATTCCAGAGAATACCGCTTTTCACGCCATGAATTGCAATACTCTATAACTTCTTCGATATTTTTACATGCTTTCCAATGCGGATTTACTGGAAATCCCCATTTTTTCAAAAAGTTTAATGTGTCTGTATGTGTTGTAATAAGATTTTTATTTGTTTCATCTAATATAACCTCATAGAAAAATGCACTGAGTTTCCTCTGTGCAACCTGCCTCGGGTCCTTCTGTTTTAATGTTCCTGCTGTTGTATTTCTCGGATTACGAAAAGGCTCTTCTCCAAGTTCTTCTCGAATTTGATTTAATCTTTCTAATTCCTTGTTCATCATAAATACCTCTCCACGAACTTCCAGGGAATTCGGTGCTGTATCAACTAAACGGAGAGGAATAGACCTTATCGTTCGAGCATTTTCTGTTATATCATCTCCTCGAAAACCATCACCCCTCGTTACAGCCTGTGAAAAAATATGATTACTATATCTTAAAGCAACGGCTACCCCATCAATTTTTAACTCAACCACATAACAAATATCTCCTTCAATATTCAGAGTTCTTTTAATACGATTATCAAACTCTTTTATTTCTCCTTCGTTATATGTATTATCTATTGAAAGCATTGGGATAGTATGTTCTACCGATTTGAATTCATCTATAACTTTTCCTCCCACTCTTTGTGTCGGTGAATACGGTGTTCTTAATTGGGGATATTTTCTCTCGATTTCTTCCAATTCCTTCATTAACATGTCATATTCATAATCGGATATTTCTGGTGATGCATGAACATAATAAAGTTCGTTATGTCTTTCTATTTCTCTACAAAGATATTCGTATCTTTCTCTTTCTTTTTCTAATGGACTATCAAATAAATCCATATTTATACCCTGTCTATTGTTTATCTTTAACTGTTAAAAAAGGATTATATCTAATCGTTCCTTATTTTCACCTGTGGGTCGGTATATAATTATATCTTTATTCTTATTGTCATTTATATAACTTGTTCTTATAATGCCAAATGCAGGAATATTCAGTTTTATCCATTGTTTCGTTTTTAGATTTCCTTCTTGCAGACCTATGTTGATTTGTATTGTATTATGAGACTGTCCGTAGGCAATATCAAGAATTCCATCACCTGAAAAGTCATCTATGGCGTATGCAATCTGGTCTTTTCCATCCGGAGCATCCATAGTCATCGTTGTTTGATAATCAGGTTTCAAAGACAGGGAATTACTATCTGACAAAAATACTTTTGTTTCTACAGACATTTTACCCCTTAAAAAGAAATTTATAAAGTTTGTTAAACCTAAGGGGATATTGAAAAGTATTAAATCATCTTTGTTGTTGTTATTTATATCTTTCAGAACAGGCAGAGCAACGGCTCCTTTTATCTTATATTCAAACTGTGGATTTGCAGGATATTTATACTCCCCTTCTGATATGTACATGTAAAGTGTTGTTCTTAAATTTATTGTGCCTTGTGTTTCTGTAAACAAAATATCGGGAAATCCATCATTATTTATATCTCCCAATCTGTATGTCGAATCCCATTTTTCTGGATTTTTTCGTTCTATCTTTATTTTTTTCGTTAATTTCCAGTTTTCTCCGTAGGCAAATACTATTTCCTTATCACCTAAAAAAGCCACCGGTTTTGGATTTTCTTTACTCTTTTTTAGGGGATATATTACGGGAAATTGATAAAAAAGGGTCATATTATTTCCAGAATAGATTTCATGAAATATATGGAAATCTATTTCTGATAGAGGATCGAAGTTTTTAAATATTGTAACCCCCCTTGGTGTGGGAATAAACCATTCATCTGTGCCATCATCGTCTAAATCATACGATATATCACGCATAACTACAGGTTCTTTGGCATTATATGAAAAGGCATTGGAATATTGAATAGTTCTTTCCAAAACCATCTCATTTTTTTCAAACCTGTAAATATGAAATTTTTCGCTATTTGCAATAACGAGAAAATTATGATTGTTTTCTATTCTTGTAATAAATATTACGGAACAGGGTTCTTTTATTTGGAGACTAAATGAAAATTTTTCATCAAATTTTGGGGGCTCTGACTGTTGATAATAAATTGATAATTTTTTTTCATATCCATCTTCTTCTGTTGAAAATACAATTAAATCTTTTTTATTATCAAGATTTACATCCTCAACGATAACATCTCGTATTATTGGAACCAAATTTAATGTCATTATTTCTGGTTCCATGAAAAGAAATACATATAAGCAACCCATTATCCACATATTCTACTTATTTTTTCTTATGGCTAAATTCTTTAGCCTTTCTAATAAATTTTTTGTTTTATCTATAACTATACCGATTTCTTGTTTTTTTGTTTCTGTTTTTGCTTCTTTTTCTATATTTTGAAGCATTACCAGTAAATTTTCCAGATGTTGATACATCCACACAAAAATATCTTTTTCAGAAGGTAAGCGTTTTTTTAATATAACAATGGGCTGTATTTTTAATCCTTTTTCTTCTAATATACTCTTCATTTCTGGAGTATTTGGAAGAAAGGGTTCAAATATTTTTACTTCGGGATGGTTCTTTAAAAACGATAAAATTAACGATTCATCAACTTTATCTTCCTCCACTATTTCCTTACATTTTTGAATTAACATATCTAAGGGGACCCATGGTTCTTTACTTTCCCTTAGAACAGATAAGCATATTTCTTCAATTTTTTCAATCTTTTCCATCGTCTACCTCTTCCAAAAGGTTTGTTTCGAATATCTCTTTTGTATTGAGATTAATCCTAACTGTCTTAATTTCATAAGGAGTAATTTTGATCGGATACACCAATTGTAAAAATGTAAGGTGCAGATTAGTGAATGTCTCCTTCCCCTGTGTTTCATAAGCCCTTATTATTAAGTCTTTACCATCCTCACTTTTTTTAACAACAGAAATAAGAATGTTTTCTGCTTCTGTTCCTAATAGTGTCGCTTGAAGACCTCTCTTCCCTGGATGAGAATGTTCATATTGTGCTATCAGGGGAACATTAAATTCCCATGCAGATTTAACTACTCGAGTATCTTTCCAACTACCTGTATGTGGAATAAGTCTTATTCTCATCTCTTGCCAACCCTGGTCTATAATAGGATAATTATTCGAAACCATATATCTTTCGGGGTCATGATGGGCATAAGCAGGACTACGCAAAAGTGTTACTCGTATAACATTATTTTTTATATCGTATGCATAGTTGCTGTCGGTAATAATGGACAGTCCATACGGTTTTCCGTCAATATCCCCAGACAGGTCTACCCATTGTTGTCCTACTTCTTCTTCCCCATTACAAGGACGAATTTGAACGCCATAAGGAACTTCATAGGTAGCGTTACCATTAAAAATATTTGTTTCCACAAGCCATTTTAATACATTATACTTTTCTAACCAAAGTATATTTAGATAAATATCTATATCCTCAATATCTTTATACAAAACAATTTCTTGTATTATCTTTGATTGATTATATTGAAATTCCTGAACCATACTGGCAAGAACTTCACCGTTTTCTTTAATCATCATATCTGTAAGGGTAAATTTCCCTGCCTCAACTCGATACTCGGAAACATCATGACTCCATGTATCTGAAGCGTCTACTAAAGGAATAGGCAATCCCAAGTGTTTAATTACATCAATTTTATTTGTCTTGTCATATAAACGAGAAATACCTCCACGAATACAATCAAAGTCTATATTCCAGAAATCATTTTCTAAATGGTTTTTATCTATCTTGGGTGGATGAGGAATATTATGAGGTTTAATTTTTAGTTTATGGATTTCTTTATGCTCTTCACATTCCTGACGAGCAAAATATACCCGATACCCCATAGAGGGAACTTCTGCGATAAATAGATATTTCTTTGAACCCGGTCTACTTGACTGCACAGCCTGAACAGGACAGCAGATTTTTTCATCATTAACCAGTTCAATACAACCATTCTCTTTGTTGATACCGCGTGATATTATTTCTGAGACAATTACAGGCTGTTTAACAGGCCATGCAAGGGGATTTACAACAACAATAGCGTTCCCATCACCTTGTGTATTAATACTTTTTACAATTTTTTGCATTGTTTGATTGATAATTACATCTGCCCTATGTCTTGCTGCTCCTAACTGGTCTCTTGCATCTTGATAGGCTTCTTTTATACTTGTTCCTGCTAAAATATCATGAAACTGATTAAACAACAAATCTTTCCATACTGCTTCAAATACAGATTCGGGATATTTTGTCTCTTTCAATAGCCATCCTGCGGTGGCAAATCGTTCTGCCATAAGTATTCTGTGTTCTAACTGTCTATTTAATTTTTTTATTTCTGATAGAACACTATAACATCCTCTTGCATGATGTTGTAGTTCATCTTTCAGAATAGGGATATTTTTTTGCTTTTTGATTATTTGATTAAAGTATTCTTCAAGAGTAGAGAATTTCAGATCACATTCTTTTATCTCTTTTTGTTTGTTTTTAATGTTTTCTAATGTTATTCGTGTAGGACCTCCTCCGTGATTACAAACCCCAAAAAAGCACAGAAATTCTTGTTGATTTTTGTTCCAATAAGGATATTTTTCTATGTTTTCAATTTTATTAAAAACTTCTTGATACTCTCCCCCATAACTTTCAGGGATTACAGATGCAATTACATAAGAACTATCGGGAGCAATCCATTTAAATATTGTTCCATCAGGATATTCCTTTTCTTTTCCGGGAAAAGGCCTCATATAAACATAATATTTTATTCCTAATTTATTTAATATTTGTGGCAAAGTTCCCGCATGCCCAAAACTATCTGGGGCAAATGCAACTTCCGGTTTTTTATTAAATAATCTCTGGAATAATCTCTGGGAATATAAGCCATGCCGAACAAACGATTCTCCGGATGGAATATTGCAATCGGGTTCTACATAAAAAGCACCTGTAATCTCCCATCTTCCTTCTTCAACTCTTTTCTTAATTTCTTGTAATAATTCGGGTTCTATTGTTTCTATCCATTCATAAAAACAAGAACTACTTGATGTAAACTTAAATTCTGGATATTCCTTCATTAAATTAATTACACTATGAAAAGTACTTCGGACTTCTGTATACCCTTCTGTCCATCTCCACAACCATACCGGATCTATATGTGCATGTCCAATCAAATGTATCGTTTTTCTATTAACTGTCATAATCATCCCTTCTTTTTTATATCTAATTTTATCATTTATATTTGTGCTGATGTTATTTGTCTGTTTCTATTTATTTTGAAATACTACTTGAAATTTCTTTGTTACAATATTGTAAGAACAAATATTTTCAGGAGGAATAAAAATGAAAAATATTTATTTACTTTACAGATTTTTATTTAGTTTGATCGTTTCCTTTGTACTTAGTTTTCTTCCTCATAAAAGTCTAAACGCAGAACAAAGGTCTCAAGATACACCTCTCAAGTTTAAGGTCAAATCTATAAATGGTCAAGAGGTGGATTTACAACAATACAAAGGAAAAGTTGTAATGATAGTTAATACGGCATCTCGTTGCGGTTTTACACCCCAATATCAACAGTTAGAAAGTTTGTATCAGAAATATAAAGATCGTGGATTTGTTATTCTTGGATTTCCTGCCAACAATTTTATGAATCAAGAACCTGGGAGTAATGAAGAAATAAAGAAGTTTTGTGATATTAACTATAAAATATCATTTCCTTTATTTGAGAAAGTCTCTGTAGATGGTTCTGATATTTGTCCACTATACCAATTCCTTACATCTAAAGATAACGCTCCTTTTGATGGAAGTATTAAATGGAATTTTACGAAATTTCTCATTGGTAAAGATGGGAAAACAGTAGCCCGTTTCGAACCCAAAGTAAAGCCGGATGACCCTGCTGTTATCGAAGCTATCGAAAAAGAACTCAATAGTAATTAATCGCTATTCGGATTAGTCAAAAAGATATCGCGGTCTACTACTTTCTTAATAATAACTTTATTCTTTATTTGGTTATTATTATAGATAGAATCAACGATATGAACAATAGGACCATCAAACATCAATACATACTTCGTTCTTTTAGGTGTCTCAAAAATTAGTTCTGTCTTACTCCCATAGGTAACGGCTTCTAAATAGTCCATAACTTTTTTGATTAGATTTTTATCTTGAAAATTATCGAAATATATAAGTATGTCTTTTGTATTTTTTTGATAATTTAGCGTTGATAAAAAAGAGCAGGTAATAATTTTTTGAATAGATTTTAAAGCACAGTCTTCCGCGGATTGTTTTTGTGTTTCTGATGGATTTTTTCCTTGCACAGAAGCAGATGTAGTAAAAGCGTCTAATAGTTTTCCATCAGATACTCGAAATAACTCCATAGTTGTGTTACAGCGGATTTTCTGCATTTGATTATCAGAAATATCCCCTATAATTTCATATTGATTTATCCCTAAAACAAAAATATCCGAATCCTGACTCATAGCAATCTTCTTTTTTCCTTCCAAACCCTCTCCTATCAATTGAATCATGTCTTCTTTACTAAAATTGGTTTCTATATTTGTTTTTTGTACTGTAAATTTAAGGTTTGTTAGTTTCTTTTCTATAACTTTATAAGAATCTATACACTCTGAAAATTCCGGATTTTTATCCTTTGTATATAAATCAATTATAAATACTGATATTTTCGGTAAGTCAGTTTTATATGGAATTAATAGAGTTGTAACATCTTGATTTATCAGTTCATCATTTATTTCGACATCTAATTCTACAACGGATTTATCGTTTGTTGTGTTCTCATTTAGGATTTTAAAAGATTTGATATAGAGCGAAGATTTGTTAAGTAAAGGATTTAAACATTTTATATCTTCTTCCGATAACATCGAAAGGAGATACTGTTCTATAGCATTTTTTTGTGCTTCTCCTAACGCCATTTGGCGAATCAGATACGAAGGACCTTCTGCATATCCATCAGCACGAATACGGATAGATTCTGAGGTATTTTCTCCTATTGCAGAAATGGGAATAATCGTTAAAATTAAGATTTTAAGAAGAACAGTTATTTTTTCTCTGCATACTCGCAGGAATATCATTCACGGCCTCTGAAAATAATTAATAATCGGATTAATTGTAATATCGCAGTTGCAGCCGCAGCGACATAAGTTAGCGCAGCCGCACTTAATACGGCATGAACACCATCTAATTCTTCTTCCGTAAGTAATCTTCCATCAGATAGTATTTTTATGGCTCTCTTACTCGCATTGAACTCAACAGGTAAGGTAACGACTGTAAATAGAACCGCTAAAGAAAACATATAAATACCTACATTAATAAGCCATTGTGCATGAATGCCAAAATAAGTCAGAAGAATACCCAATATAATTAGCGGAAAGGCAAGATTTGAACCTAATGAACTTACCGGGTAGATAAGTTGTCGAACCTGCATAGGAGCATAACTTCTTGCATGCTGTATGACATGTCCCAATTCGTGGGCAGAAATTCCTACGGATGCGATACTATCCCCATAATATACGGGTTCAGATAAACGAACTTTTTTACTTATAGGGTCATAATGGTCTGTTAATTCTCCTTCTGTAACCTCAATATCAACATTATTAATATTCTCTCTTTGAAGTATCCAACGCGCAATATCAAAACCTGTTATTCTTCGCTGTGTAGGTATAGAAGCATATTTTTGATAAGTGCTTTTTACTTTTAGTTGAGCCCAGATGGCAAATAATGCAGCGGGAATTATTAATAAATCAGCCGGATGGAACATATATATTGGCATATTTCTCTCCTTTCTTTTTCCTATATTTTAAATTTTACTATAAATACGATTGGAATATAGAAAAAGTTAATAGAGACCCCTATTCACTTTTTTATCTGTTGATTTTGTGGATTGACCTGAATTGGTTGATTGGGTTGCTGAATATTTTTAGGCTGTTCAGTTTGCGGAGGGGTCTTGGGCTGTTCTGTTCGTTTCATGGAGCAATTTCCATTAAATATAGCCCCTTCCTGAATGCTAAACCATTTTAATGCTATTATATCTCCATTCAATTTTGCAGACTGTTGAAGTTTTACCCCGACTTCTGCACAAATACTTCCATTAACCTGTCCGGAAATAACTATTTTTTGTCCGGATATTAAATCGGCTTGAATTTTACTATTAGGACCAATTTCTACATCATTGGTGGTCTCAATTTTTCCTTCGACAATACCATCAATGGAAGCAGACATTGCTTTGATACTTCCCTTAACTTCCGCTGTTTTTCCTAACACAAGATTGCCTTTTATCAAAATATTCCCATTAATTTTTCCATATATTTCCGAATCACATTCACCTCTAATTGAACCTTCAATATAAACATTTTCGGGGATAACCATAACTTTAAGTCCTGTTTTTTGGGGTTTTGGAATGTTTACAGATTCGTTTTCTTTAACTATCTGACGAATGGGTTCTTGTTGAACTACAGTTTTTTTCTCTTCTACTTTTTCTTGAGGTTTTACAATCTCTTCTTGTGTTTTGCGATTTGCAGACCAAACCTCATTTAAATTTCCAAACCGTAGTTTTCCAAACAAACTTTTTGATTCTTTTTTTTCCTCGTCTTTGCTCATTATAAAATCCCTTTAGACGAGTTTGAAAGTTATTTTTTTATTATGGATATTAATTATACCAAATATCAAACATTTTATCATCTTTACATATTCATGATATAATTTCTTTCCAATTCAATTCCCTGGACTTACCTATGGATTGCAAAATATATACAAAAAAATCATTTCCAGATTGGATACGGTTTAAAGTTCCTGATACAAACGAAGTAAAGCGGGTTCATTCTTTATTGGAAGAAATAGGAATAGCCACAGTTTGTAAAAGTGCTTTATGCCCCAATCGTCCTGAATGCTGGTCTCGTAAAACAGCTACTTTTCTACTTCTCGGTGATATATGTTCTCGCAAATGTTCCTTTTGCGCAGTAAAAAAGGGACAGCCATTACCTCCTGATCCTTTTGAAAAAGATAAAATAATAAAGGCTGTTGAGATAATGGGATTGCAATATATTATTTTAACAATGGTAACCCGAGATGACTTATTAGATGGTGGGGCTAACCATATTTCTGAAATTGTCTTATCACTTAAAGAAATTTTTCCAGAAAGAAAAGTTGAAGTCCTTGTATCTGATTTTCAAGGAGATGTCTCTTCTTTAAAAACTATTCTGAAGGCAAAACCCGATGTTTTTTCCCATAATCTTGAAACTGTTGAACGGCTGTGCCCTATTGTAAGAGACAAAAAATGTTCTTATCGAGTTTCTTTAGATGTCCTTAGAAAAGTTAAAGAAATATCCCCGGAAACAAAGACGAAATCAGGTATTATGGTTGGTTTATCAGAAACCAGAGATGAAGTTTTGCAGACATTAAAAGACCTTGACGGTATTGGTTGTTCCATAGTCACTATTGGACAATATTTACAACCTACAATTCGACAATTACATGTATCTGATTTTATATCCCCCGATGAATTTAAATTTTATGAAGAGTGGGCAAACAACAATCTATCATTAAAAGTTATAGCCGGTCCTGAAGTAAGAAGTTCGTATCATGCTGATTTTTGGTGTAAAGAACAAAAGGAATAAGTTATGGATTACACGGTTTACATTCCAGAAGAAGCAAAACCTGATGAAAAAGACTTGAAAGTTCAAATATCCCAATGGCTGTTGAAAATAGGTGAAACTGTCGAAAAAGGTGTAGAACTTGTGGAAATATGTACAGACAAAGCGGTATATGTTATTACAGCACCGGTATCAGGAATATTGAGAAAGGTTTTGATAGAAGAGGGACAGTTTTTTAGTCCTGACAATCCTATATGTATAATAGATACTAAGGAAGAATAATTTTACATTTAACAATTTGTTCTTTTTTGAATGAGGAGTCGTTTAATGAAATTAAAAATTGGTGTTATTGGCGCTGGTACCGTAGGAGGAGGTGTAATCCATCTTCTCTTAAATCATTCTGAACACATAAAAAATCAAACAGGTGCCGAATTAGAATTAAAACATATTGTTGAAATAAAACCGGATTTGTTAAAGCCTTTTGATTTAAGTAATGTCACTGTTTCTTCTGATATTGAAACACTTATAAACAATCCGGAGATTGATGTTGTTTGTGAACTAATAGGGGGATTAGAACCTGCAAAAACTTTTATTATCCAAGCATTAAAATCAGGAAAACATGTAGTAACTGCCAATAAGATGCTCCTGGCAAAATATGGTGACGAATTATGCAAAATAGCAAAGGAATCAGGAAAAGAGTTGAAATATGAAGCAGCAGTGGCAGGAGTTATTCCAATTATTAAAACACTCAAAGAAGTTTTATCTACTACTCACATAGAGTCTATCTATGGAATAGTTAATGGGACATGTAATTATATCCTTAGTCGAATGACATACGAGGGGTTGGATTTTGAACCTGTACTGAAAGAAGCACAAGCAAATGGATATGCGGAAACGCCACCTGATTTAGATATAGAGGGTTTTGATACCGCCCATAAATGCCAGATTCTTGCAAGTCTTTGCTTTGGAACTCCTGTTCCCTTTGATAAAATTTATGTAGAAGGGATTACAAAGATTACACATAACGATGTTGATTATGCTAACGAAATGGGCTATGTAATAAAACTACTTGCAATTATTCGTAAAGTAAATGGAGAAATTGAGGCTCGGGTTCATCCCACTCTTGTTCCTCAAAATCATTTATTAGCATCGGTTCGGAATGAATTTAATGCAGTTTATGTCGAAAGTGATTCGGCGGGACCCACTTTATATTATGGTAAGGGAGCAGGAAGATTTCCTACGGCAACGGCGGTAATTAGCAATTTGTTAGACCTTGCTTACCGAAAAGAATCTCCTTCCTTACCTCCTTTTATTTATTATCACAATCTCAATATCCGCGATATGGGATTGCTTTTAAGTCGGTATTATCTCCGTTTTACAACGAAGGATTATCCCGGTGTATTAGGACAAATATGTACTATCCTTGGAAAACATCAAGTAAGCATTTCTTCATGCCACCAAAAAGAGACTTTATCATATCATAAAGCCCTTCCTGTTCATGTGGTTATTATGACCCATGAATCGTTAGAATCAAGCCTTCAAAGTGCTGTGGCAGAGATAGATAAATTAGACTGTATTGTTGAACCTACACATGTAATAAGAGTATTACAATAAATATAGAATGGAGTAATTATATGCAAAATATTGGTTTAATCGAACGCTATCGTGAATTTTTACCTGTGGGAATTAATACTCCTATTGTCTCCTTAAATGAAGGGGGCACTCCCTTAATACAGGCTCCCGCTTTAAGTTCTGCAATACATCCCAGAATTAATATATGGTTAAAATATGAGGGCTTGAATCCAACGGGTTCTTTTAAAGATAGGGGTATGACAGTTGCTGTGACAAAAGCCAAGGAAGAAGGCTATAAAGTAGTTATGTGTGCATCTACAGGAAATACATCTGCTTCTGCAGCAGCATATTCGGCAAGGGCAGGCCTTCAATGTGCCGTTCTTATTCCTGAGGGGAAAATTGCCTTAGGTAAATTATCACAAGCAATGATACATGGGGCAAAAGTTATACAGATAAAAGGGAATTTTGATGATGCATTACGATTAGTTCGTAAAATATGTAATGACCATCCCATTGCCCTTGTAAATTCTGTAAATCCATATCGTATTGAGGGACAAAAAACGGGTGCCTTTGAAATAGTTGATTCTTTCAACGGTTTGGCTCCAGATTTTCAATGTATGCCTGTGGGTAATGCAGGAAATATAACAGCCTATTGGAAAGGATATAAAGAATATTATCAAGCGGGAAGGGCGAAAAATTTACCCAAAATGTTAGGATTTCAAGCATCGGGTTCGGCACCCATCGTGCTTGGACATCCTGTTGAAAATCCTCAAACATTCGCAACAGCTATTCGCATAGGAAATCCCGCAAGTTGGAAAGGGGCAGAAAATGCAAGAGATGAGTCCGGTGGCGTTATTGGAATGGTCTCTGATCAGCAAATCCGCAATGCTTATAAATTATTAGCACGAACAGAGGGGGTTTTTGCTGAACCTGCAAGTGCTGCAAGTATCGCGGGGGTTATTAAACTTGCAGAAAACGGTTATTTTGACGACCAAAAGCCTTTTGCGGGAGATAAACTACAAATTGTTTGCATACTAACAGGGCATGGATTAAAAGACCCGGACAACGCTATTGCAGTTGCTGAACAGCCCATTACTGTAGAACCTAAGGAAGAAGAGATATTAAACTGTTTGAATATCTCTGAAAAGGTAGAAATTGGATAATATTCTTATTCAAATTCAATTGCTAAAGTAATTATCTTTTTCGGTTTAACCTTAATTTCTACTGTTGGTTTCTTGTCTGAGATCTTTTCTATTGGTTCTTCATTCAAATTGGTCATCCATATACTTTGAACAGGAAAACCAAGTTTTATACTACTTATTACCTCTTTATCTGAAGGGTTAAAAAATCTTACAATCAATGTTTTTTCTTTATCTTCTGCTATTTTTATTGCATTAATCTGCAAATTATTTCCCTCTATTTCGATAAAACTATACGATAGAGGTAAAGAGCCTCCTTTTAATGGACCTGCTTGAACAGGTTCTAAATTCACATTTAGTTTTTCTGCTTCTCTAATGACATCATTTTCCCATGTTCCCTTGTGGGGATAAATAGCATAAGAGAATTCCATTTCTCCTAAACATTGGGATAACTCCATCTCCGGATAGACATCCCACCTGCCAAAAATAGGGGCATTTCTAAATGTAAAGGCACGGAAAAGGGTTATGGCAATAGGATGTATAGGTTCATCCATTACTTCATATTCTCTCAACCCCGAATTATTTAATATTGCAAGACCTGTGTTCTCATCGGATACATCTATGAAACGATACATTGGATATTGGGGATTGGGTTTTCCAAAATAGGGATTCTCAGGAGATATATGTATTGGTCTTTGAACAACATCGTATGCAACTTCTGCAAAACTATGTGTTGCTTTTAATATGCCTGTTGGGAATATAACTCTTAGTCGGTGGTTCTTCGCATTGTTTTTTACTTTTGTAGTTATCTCTAATTGTCGGCTACCTTTTCGTAATGTAAAATAACTCGAAATTTCTAAGGGCACTCGTTCTCTTCTTCTTTGTGTATGGTTTTTCTCTGCTTCTCTGTCCAATTCGGTTATATCTCTTTCAAGACCGGATGGTATCATTAATACATAATCGACTCGTATACGAGATAATAAAGGACCATTAACTTCTACAATAAATTTAGCAGGATTTCCATAAGAATATATCGTTTCATTATCATCGGGTTCCATGTGTATCCACGAATGTCCCGTTTCCCCTGTATCCTCGAAATAATGTAGGTTATAAAATTTATCATTCGTTTCTTTATTTGTAAGGTTAAAGGTCCCATCATTGTTAAAAGAAATATGGAGGTATTCGTTTTCAAGTATAAATGGAGATTTGTAAATATTATTGGTTTCAATAATGGGTGTAGTTTCAGCAGGCTTAATATAAAAAGTTTTATACCCTAAAGCAGGTATATTATCCACATCTATATAAGTTAAAAATCGTTTCGACCTCAACTCAATGGAAATATCTTGAAGGTTTCTTACAAGTGTTCCGGTATCAAATTGTTGCTGTATTTGTAATTTACAGGGTGTATTGGTATCTGGATTTATAATCTGGAATGATTCATACCCCATGTTGTCTGGCACATCAATGTATGTGGATAGGACTTGTTGCCGTTCAAAAGGACTTGGGTTAAATACTACCAACACACTTTCTTTTGGCGATACATCTGAAAGATTGATTCTGGAATAAATATGTTGTAGTGCTCGACGCATTAAACCATCACCTATAATGGACACTTGTTCTGCTCGTGATATAGCGTCCTTTTCCATCTGGTCTATGCCACCACCAGTAATCGTGTCGTGTGGGTGATTTTGGAGTAAAAGTTTCCACGCACGAGTTAACGCATTTCTAAAATATTCTTTACCTAAAATATTCGATATAGCACACCAGGGTTCTGCTCCCCTTTGTAAAATCATTTCAGATTGGTGATTTGCTTTTTTTACTCGGTATCGTGCACTTATAACATCGCCCATAAGGTGGGTCCATTTTCCTGTTGCACCCGGGTCCCTGCTTTCCCCATAAATTACCGTAGGATTTTTTACACATTCCCGCATCGCATTCATAAACTCTTCCAAACTTGACAAACGAATTTCATGATCTGGTAAAAGTTCCTGACATAACCTAACAATCTCGGACTCTTTTTCATCAGGGGCAGAACTATCAAAACCCTCCATACAACATATATGAGGTGTTGTAAAATGTTGCGATTCATCTTGAACTAATTTTTTAAGTTGCTCTCGAATAGGTTCTACATTCCACATCTTATTGGAAGGGTCTGTAACATAGTAATGTGCCCGCGGTCTATTAGATGAAGCAAGACGGAAAGGACCTGCACCTCTATCCCAATTGTAAAAAGCATAAACATCATCAGAACCATATCTAAGAACTCTATAAACATATATGTAATAACTGAACCGACTTAAACAACCAAACCGCATTCCAAATAATCTTGAACCATCTGGACCTTCAAAAATAAATTCACTTTTAGGGGTGTTAATCCCTCGATAAAAAATAATTGTATCAATACCAAAACCATTGTAAATTTGCGGCATTTGTGAAGTTTGCCCATAACTGAAAGGCGTATAGCCAATTTTTGAAACCTTTCCGAAAGATTGTGCCACTCGATGACCTATTAATAGATTACGAACTAATGATTCACCATTAACAATAAATTCTTCTGGAAGGGAATACCAGGGACCAATTATAAGTTTCCCTGATTGAACAAGGTCAACAATATCCTCTCTCTTCTCAGGTCTTAATTCGAGATAATCCTCAAGACATACCGTTTGAGAATCTAATGTAAAGGAATGAAAATTCGGGTCATTTTTTAAAATTTGGATTAATTGATCCATAAACTCGACCAATAACAATCGTGTTTCTTCAAATGGATATACCCATTCTCTATCCCAATGGGTGTTAACAACAACATGAATAGTTTTTTTCTCTTGATTCATAACCCTAAAGACCCCTGATAATACATTTTTATGGATTTATATTTGACAAATAAATTTTATTATTGACCTTGTTGTGTAGTCGGAGTATTCTCCTGTTCCTTTATAGATGTGTCTGCCTGTAAACTTGCGGTATTTTCTTTTACCTCATTCTTTGTGGTATCTTGGGATGCTTCTTCTTTCTTTTCTTCGGGAAATAGTTCCGGATGTTCACTTTTTATCTTTTCAAGAGCAGATTTTGCTTTATTCGCAATTGATGAATCAGGAAATTCTTCTTGTTGTTTTTTATATGCTTCTATAGCATTCTGCAAATCTTGTTTGGCTTCAAAAACTCGAGCAATATTAAAAGACTGTCTTTTTGCTATAAATGAATTACTCCATTTTTCTTTTATTTCCTTATAAATGTTTATAGCGTTATCATAATTTTTTCTCAATTCTTCTAAATAACCCAAGCCTTCTCGTGCATTAGGAACCCATTCAGATTGAGGATATTTCTCACAAAGTTTTTTCCATATAGTTTCTGCTTCATCAATTTTCCCCAGGGTAAAAGCAGTTTCTGCATATACATATAGAATTTCTGGGGTTAGTGATGAGTTTGTGTCCATAAGAGGTTTTAAAGCATCTAATTTTTCTTGCAAATCTTCTTTAAGAACAGCACTTGCATAACGGGTCATAATATCTTTGTTTTTTGAACTATTATAAGAGCCATATATTAATCCTATAACAACACATAAAAGGATAAATGCAATTGAAAATATATACAAATTCAAATTTTCTTTGATGTGCGACCACCAAAGAAGTAGTTGGTTTTTGGGTTCATCAATGTTTGGTAAAATGTCCTTTACTTCAGTCTTTCTTTTCTTCTGTCTACGAATAGGCATAAATACAAATTCCCTTTCTTTTTATTGTTTTTCAGGTTAAGGATTATAATGATTAAGAGTGGTCAGAATAAAATTACAAAAGTGAACTCCAGGATTTTATTTTCCAGCCATCAGGCTCTTTTTGCAGGGAAATTATAACTTTACCCTGCAGATTCACAGGAACACCTTGAACCGGGTCGTACGGCTCCGCAATAGTTCCAAAGGTATCTATTACTGTTGCGATGTTTCCTTCAATTTTTATCTCTGGAGTTGCTCTTGTAATTCGAATTACTCTGTAATCTCTAACTATACTTTGTAGATATTCTCTAATATCATTATATTTTCGATTCTGCTCATCTCGATATTCAAGCGAAACATAATCCATTACTTTCTTAACCTGTTTACGCTCTATTAGTTTTTCTACTGTTTCTAAAACAGCAATAATTTTTTCCTGTTCTGTAGAAGAATCCCTATTTATAAAAGGAATATCTATCTTCTTTACAGTACCACAGGATAAAACAAAAAGAGATAGATATAAAGAAAGCACTAATAAAATAAGTCGAAAAGATATCTCTTTTAATTTTCTATCTCTTACTATTTTCATTGAACAAATTTTATTCTGACGGTGTTAAAGTTAAAATCAACTGCTTGGGTCTTCCTACTCCTTGGGGTCGAACATTTACCTGTAATTTTTTACCCTCTTTAGAATAATTCAACTGGACACCATCGCCTTGAATTACATTTTCTAATTTCCAACCATATTTCGGGCATTCTTTCACATAAAATTGTGCCACATCATTGGCATCGGCTCGAATGGAATATACCATTCTACCTACCTGTAATGTACTTGATTCATAAACATAAGAACGGTCAAAGTCTTCTTTTACTTTATCCGGTAATGGAACATCTTTAAATCTTTGAGGACCGGGAATAAGAGTTGTGCCTTCTGCTGGCAATGTATCTGTGTTTTGTGCTTTTGTCTCGTCCAATAACTCAACAGGTGGAGGTTGTTCGTCTTTCTTTTTCCATGGCATAGAACCACAACCCAAAGACACTAATAAAGTAGAAAGTGTTAGAATTATAATCGCTGTTGAAAAATATTTTTTTATCTTTTTCATTCCTTATCCTCCTAAGTTGATATTTATGTAGATTTTAATAAAGCATATAAAAGTAATCAGTTAATAATCAAACTCTTTGTCAGTCGTTTACATTAATTGTTGGTGGTCCTTCTTTGCCTGTAGTTTTTTCATAATAACCTTTACCGGAACGAACATATTTCGTAAAGCCTTTTTCTGCAAGATTTTTATCGTTCAACATTTGTTTTGCCATCCGCTCGTTAGCCCAGCCTGCAATATGCGCAGGCTTAAAAACTCGAATTACTTTTTCTCCTGTTTCAGGATGAAATTGTAATGGTGGTTCATCAGCCTTTTGAAACACTTCGATAATTTCACCTTCGGTACCGTCCTCGTGAATTACCTGATATGTGTATAAAGGCATGTTCATCCCTCCTTTCTGAAATTATGTTTTGTTTCACAATTTCAGAGGATGTTTCTTTTCAAATTTATCTATTAATTCTTCATACCGCAATGTAAGACCTATTTGATCCCATCCATTTAATAAACGCTCTTTGAGAAACGAATGGATGTCAAAATGAATTTGTTGCCCGTTTGGTTTTGTAATTTGTTGATTGACCAAATCCACTTCTAACATATAATTTTCTTGCGAACGAACTTCATTAAAGAGTTGTTCAATAATTTCTGGAGAAAGAGTTATAGGCAAAATCCCATTGTTAAAACAATTGTTATAGAAAATATCTGCGAAAGATATTGCCAGAATACAGCGGAAGCCATAATCTTTCAATGCCCATGGAGCATGTTCGCGTGACGAGCCACAACCAAAATTATCGCGTGTCAATAAGATGGTCGCTCCTTTATAACGAGGTGCATTCATCTCAAATTGTGGATTAGGTGTTTTACCATCATCGAGATAACGCCAGTCGTAAAAAAGAACATCTTCATAACCTGTTCTTTGTATTCTTTTCAAGAACTGTTTTGGAACTATCTGGTCAGTATCCACATTTCTTGCGTCTAAAGGTGCTACAATTCCTTTCAATATAGTAAATTTCTCCACTGCTTTATCTCCTTTAATCATTAAATTTCCATTTGCGAATATCTACAAAATGTCCCATAATAGCACATGCTCCTGCCATTGCTGGACTAACAAGATGTGTTCGTCCACCTTTACCCTGACGACCTTCGAAATTACGATTTGAGGTAGAGGCACACCGTTCCCCCGGTTCCAAACGGTCATCGTTCATTGCGAGACACATAGAACAACCCGGCTCTCTCCATTCAAAACCTGCTTCTATAAAGATATTATGCAAGTGCTCCTGTTCTGCTTGTTTCTTAACTAACATTGAACCGGGAACAATTATTGCCTGTTTTATTCTTTTGTTAATCTTATAACCTTTAACGACTTTGGCTACCTCCCGCAAATCTTCAATTCTTCCATTTGTACAGGAACCAATAAATATTTTATCTACTTCTATGGCTTCGATAGGTGTTCCTTCATCAAGACCCATATATTTAAGTGCTTTTTCAACAGCATTCCTGCGGTTTGTATCCTGTATTTCATTTAATACTGGAACTCTACCTGAGATAGGAGCAACCATTTCAGGAGATGTGCCCCAGGTTACCTGAGGTTCTACATCTTTAGCATTAATTACTATGGTTTTATCATAAGAACAACCTGTGTCTGATGCCCAGGATAACCATAGTTCTATAAGTTCTTTTTCGGAAATATGTTTAGGGATATAAGGTTTTCCCAGGAGATATTTAACTGTGGTTTCATCAGGAGAAATCAGCCCAGCCCTTGCTCCTCCTTCTATTGTCATGTTACATAAGGTCATACGACCTTCCATAGAAAGTTTTTTGACCACTTCCCCTGTATATTCAATAACATACCCTGTTCCTCCATCTGTCCCTATTTTTCCGATAATATGCATAATAAGGTCTTTTGCCGTAACCCCTAAAGGTAATTCTCCTTCTATATGAATTTCCATTGTTTTTGATTTTCTTTGCAACAATGTTTGTGTAGCCAGGACATGCTCCACTTCACTTGTTCCAATACCAAATGCAAGTGCACCAAAAGCCCCATGCGTTGAAGTATGAGAATCTCCGCAAACAATTGTCATTCCGGGTTGTGTCAATCCTAATTCAGGACCTACCACATGAACGATACCATTCCTTGGGTCATGCATATCAAAACACTGTATACCAAATTCCTTACAATTATTTTTTAATGTTTCTACTTGTAACGCAGACATCGGATCTGCAATCGGTTTGTCGCGATTGGTTGTCGGTATATTATGGTCCATCGTAGCAAAGGTCAAGTCAGGACGACGCACCTTTCTACCGGCAATTCTCAATCCTTCAAATGCCTGCGGTGAAGTTACTTCATGTATATAGTGTCTGTCAATATAAATGATGGGATCCTGGTCTTCTGGGGTATAAACCAAATGAGCATCCCATATCTTCTCATAGATATTTTTTGGCATTTTATTTCCTTTCTTATTATATAAATACAATCTTAATCTTTAGAATTTTATTTCATATAGAAGGGTCTATATTATACCAAATTTTAATCTTTAGTTACCTTTTGTGAATTATCCCTAAAAACAAAACACAAACAAACATATTTTATATAACACTATTATTTTTGGTGATTATATATTTCAATCCACCAAGAGGATGGAGGTTAAAATGAGTGTATATAAATCTTCACTCCGATGATTATACCGAAATTCTAACTCTTTGAGGTAATACTCAAAATATCGAACACTTACTCCAT